>Ga0265293_10000900_pt1 | contig 68470 bp, 66 predicted proteins | sample Munlanlewell138R_FD_192505 | JGI IMG/M metagenome (GOLD analysis project Ga0265293, IMG submission 192505) | Leachate microbial communities from a municipal landfill in Southern Ontario, Canada - Leachate well 138R | ecosystem: Engineered > Solid waste > Landfill > Unclassified | place: Canada... | reverse complement strand
CCGCACCTTCAGCTCGTCTGGATACCGCCTCGATGACTTCGATCCCACGTGCCCATCCTTCCCAACGGAAGAACTCTCCAGACACGCCGGGGCGGATCAACCTCGACCACTACATCATCCGAGCCTTGATCCACTCCGGCCAACTCCAAGACCGGATCAACGCACTCTGAATCGGGAAGAGCCAGAAAAGGCGCCGAATTCGGATGAAATCATGAAATAAAGGAAAGGCTAAATTAAACGAAGGGTTGCCTTACCTATCGTGATGAAGACTACAGGCCGTTTCGGAATTACCTCGCCGGGTTACCCGTTGTAAATGATTGACGTGGTAAAACGAGTCTAGCCCAGGTGAAGGCATAACAGAGAGACTTCTGGACACTTTCCCCTAGACTCGAAATATCGCAAAATGTACCCGCGCAACGAAAAGGGAGAAATCGAAAAATGAGTGCGGTAGCAACCATTAACAACAAGCGGCGCGAAGCCAGCGAGATTGTCGGATTCGCCCCGTCCGAGAAGTTCATCGAGAACCTGCAGCGCGTGCTCGTCGACCTGATCGAACTGCAACTGCAGGGCAAGCAGGCGCACTGGAACGTCGTCGGCAGCAACTTCCGCGACCTTCACCTCCAGCTCGACGAACTCGTCGACTTCGCCCGGGCCGGCAGCGACACCGTCGCCGAGCGGATGCGGGCGCTGTGGGCGGTGCCGGACGGCCGCACCGACACCGTGGCCGCGACCACCTCCTTGCCGGAGTTCCCGCCGCATGAGCAGAACACCGCGGAAGTGGTGGACCTGATCACCACCTCGATCCAGGCCAGCGTGGACACCATGCGCGCCGTCCACGACGCCGTCGACGCCGAGGATCCCACCACCGCCGATATCCTGCACGGACAGATCGAGGGCCTCGAGAAGTTGGCCTGGCTGATCAAGTCGGAGAACCGGAAGGTCTAACCCGCCTAGACGATTCGACTGACGATTCGACCCGCCCAGTCCCGGACTGGGCGGGTCGATCGCCGTCCGGGGCCGGTTCGCCGGGACGGCCCACCAGATACCAAGTGCGCATCGGACCCTTGCCCTTGATCTCGACCTCGCCGCGCTCCGCGAAGACGAATTCGTCGCGCAAGCGCCGGTAGACCGCGTCGGGCACCTGGATGCGGCCCTCCTGGTCCGTGGACTCCATGCGGGAGGCCACGTTGACCGCGTCGCCCCACACGTCGTAGAAGAACCGGCGCTCGCCCACCACGCCGGCGACCACGGGCCCGCTGGCCATCCCGATCCGGATCGGCACCGGCCGGCCCGCGGGGTCGCGCAGGTCGGCGACCACGGCCGCCATGTCCAGGGCCAGATCCGCCAATGCGCGCAGGTGATCGGCGCGCGGTTCCGGCACCCCGCTGACCACCATGTAGGAATCCCCGGTGGTCTTGATCTTCTCCAGGCCGTGCCGGTCCACCAGCCGATCGAACTCCGTGTAGAGACCGTCGAGGAAGCGCACCAACTCGGTCGGCGCGGTCTCGCTGGCACGACGGGTGAACCCGGCGATGTCGGCGAACAGGATCGACGCGTCGTCATAGGAATCGGCGATCATGTCGTGGCCGGGGTCCTTGAGCCGCTCGGCGATGCTCGCCGGCAGGATGTTGGCCAGCAGCTTCTCGGAGCGTTCGTACTCCTGCTCCATCGCCGCCTCGGCGCGGCGGATCTCCCGCAGCGCGTACCAGACCGTGGCCACCGCCATCAGCGACGCCGACGCGACCGAGACGACGAAGCCCACCCGGATGCTCCAATCCGGTTGCACGCCAGTGTCATCGGGAATGTTCAGTTCCAACACGATGGCCAGGACGACCCCGAGCGCGGCCAGGGCGCCGGCCAGCACGATGCGCTCGATGCCGAGCACCAGCACCAGGATCGAGGCAGCCACCAGGAAGTAGAACTGCAGCCCCGATCCCGTCCCGATGGTCCAGGCCTGGACGAACACCGAGGTGTAGGCGACAACGATGAAACACAGCGCCGCCAGCAGGTCGGACACCTTCCCGAGCAGGGGGATGACCAGGAACAACACGGCCGAGACGATGTTGACGATCGCCACCTGCAGGGCGCCGAAACCACCGACCAGCCCCCAGGTCCCGAAGCCCGCGCTGACCAGGGCCGCGATCAGTGCGGCGACCTCGAGCACCCGGATCTGCCGCGAGGTCCGGGCCACGTAGTGCTCGTTGCGCACCGACAGACACGGGTTCTCCCGCGGCAACCGGCCGTGGACCAGTACCGACGCCGCCGAGGACCGCCGTATCGGCATCTTCGCAGCGTAGCCCCGCAGCGCCGACTCAGGAGGTCAGCAGCACAAATCGAACAGCGTGGTCGACCACCGCGTCCAGATCGGCGCCCAGCGCACCGGACAGCCACTGCTGCGCCAGCTCCGCCATGGCGCCGGTGAACATCGCGGCCGCCACCAGGGTCGCGGTGCTGTCGTCACCGGGGTGCGCGTGCTCGCGCTGGCTGCGCACCATCTGCTGCAGGGTCTCCTGGGCGATCTGGCGTCGCGCGGTGAGCACCGGGTTGGCCCGCGCCTCGGTGAACAGCACCCGACCGCGGCGCGGGTCGGCCGAGCTGAAGCCCAGCACGGCGCGGACGCCGGCGCGCATCCGGTCCACGTCGGTGCCCCCGACGGCGTCGATGACCGCCTGGATGGCCGCCTGCACCTCCGCGTTCATCTCGTCGGCGACCTTGTCGTAGACCGCGCCCAGCAGTTCATCGGTGTCGCCGAAGCTCTCGTAGAAGTACCTGGTGTTCAGCGCCGATTCGCGGCACACCGATCGCACGGACACCGCCCCCTCGCCGCCCTCGCCGAACAACGCGAACGCCGCGTTGATCAGTAGCGCACGGCGCTCGATGCGGCGGTCGGTCAGCGGGACACCCGCCCACCTGGTGGGGCTGGACACGGGGCCAGCCTAGTGCCAACCAACTCTGGACACACCCGTATCCAGATCGCTAGGGTGAGTCCCATGCAACTCCCGCATCAGCTGCTGCAGTCCAAGATCGCCGGGTTCTACGACGACGAGATCCGGAGCCGCTACTTCCGCGGGCTGGACTTTGCCGGTCCGGAGGGGGATCCGGGCTGGTTCGGGCCCGGCAGCGCGGTCTGGCACGTCCACTCGCACATGCCGGCCCTGGTGTTCGGGTTGCAGTGCGCGGCCTACATCGAGCGCTTCGATCCCAGCATCTTCTGGATGGGCGTGCACCACTCGCGACTCGTCGACCGCCCAGGGGACGACCTGTTCGACCTCCGGATCAACCCCGAAGGGGCCGCGGTGCGACTGGCGCATTCGGTGTCCTTCTTCATCGGCACCGCGTACGGGTCGACGGAGACCGCCCAGCGGTTGGCCAACACCGTGCGGGCCATGCACCACACCGTCAAGGGGGTGCGTCCGGACGGGCTGCCGTATGACGCCGACGATCCGGAGTGGCTGCGCTGGAACTATGCGACCGTGGTGTGGGGGATCGCCACGGCGCACGAGTACTACCACCCGAACCCGTTGCGGGGCAAGAAGATCGACCGGTACTACCGCGAGTTCGTCAAGGTCGGTCACGCGCTCGGCGGCACCGACCTGCCCGAGACCAAGGCGCAGACCCTCGAGTGTCTGCACTCCTACCTGCCCAAGTTGGCCATCACCTACGGGACCGCCGCCGCGACCGGGCTGAACCTGGCCGACGCCAAATACCCCGGCCCACCCGGCGGCGAGTTCATCGACTGGGCGATCCGCGACACCCTGCCCAGCTGGGCCGCGGCCATGGTGATGTACAAGCGGCCCAACCCGATCGAGCGGGCGCTGCGCCAGGCGTCGGTGTGGAGCGTCATCAACGGTCTGCACCTGGCCATGGGACCGCTGCCCGAGTTCCGGCAGGCCCAGAAGCGCGTCGCCAACGGGGTTGTCGGCGAACCCACCTCGCCGGATTACGTACCCGGCTCCGACCCCGAACGCAGCCGGGCCACCATCGAGGAGCTCGCCGACCAGCTGGTGTGAGCCGAGCTCACCGCCGGACCGGGGTCCCGGTGATCACGGCGAGCAGGTTGTGCCAGGCGTCCGACGGTTCGTTGACGACGTCGCTGTGCGCGGCCGGCCCCGACATCACCGAGCCGTCCAGCCGGCGGCCGGTGCCCAGCCGCCACACCCCCGACATCTCGTCGGGATCGGCGCCGTGCGGCCCACCCGGCAGCCCCTGCACCCACGCGATCGGGTCGCCCGGCGCGGTCATCGAGTATCGCTGCACATCGGGATTGCGGTTGTTCCAGTCGGATTCGTCGAAGACCCCGACGCCGGCGCCGGCGGCCTCCACGTAGACGGTCCGATCCGCGGTGAGGCCCAACCGTTCCGCGGTGCCCAGGATCGAGCCGCCGTACGAGTGCCCGAGGTAGGTCACCGGCACGTGCCGCCCGGTGGCATCGACGGTGCGGTCGACGTCCTCGCTGAACGCCACCAACCGCGGCGCCATCGCTACGGCGTAGCTGGGGTCGGCGGCCTCGACCAGGCCGGTGACCGGGTCCGGACCGGTCGGAAACGGGCCGCCGAGATAGGTGATCATCGCGACCTCGCCGCGGCCGGCGGCGACGAAGCGCCGCGCGGTGCGAACGTTGGCCGCCGAGTCGAGCACCGTGGTGTTCATCCCGGGCACCAGCACCCCGAGGCTGCCCGCGGTGCGTAGGTCGCCGTGCAGTTCGATCAACGAGGACCGGGCCGGGTCGAACGCCAGGATCTGCCGGGGCCGCACCCGCGCGGAACGTCCCGTGGGATCGGTGACGTCCGCGAGCAGGCCCCGGTAGAACTCGATGCGGCGGTGGACATCTCGGTCATGCGCGGCGATCGCGGCCGCCCGCCAGCCCGGGTCGAGGTAGGCCGCCGCACGCACGCGGTCGCGCGCCCCCGGGGTGCCCCAGCCACCGATGCCGGCGCCCAGGCCGAAACCGCCCGCCAGCGCGGCACCGATCTTGTCGTTCTCGGGGCGGGCCAGGATGTCTTGTTGGGCGGCAATGGCTTCGGCGATGTTGATCCGGTTGGCGGCCACCCGGAGGTCCCAGGGCACGCCATCGGTGTTGCCGACCTGAAGCGGTGCGCCCGCGACCAGTCGCCGGCGCTGCTCGGTGCTCATCGCCGAGATCTGCTCGCCGATGCGGTCCTGGCTCATGGTCGGCCAGCCGGCGACCACCTCGGCGGCCGCGGGTGTCGTCGCGACCGGTCTCGCCGCGGGTGCCGCGGCGAGGGTCAGCGCGCGCTCGATCGCCCCCGCGACATCATGGTCGGCTGCCAGGACCTGGCGCAGCCCGTGGTACACCCGCGATGTCAGCTCACCGGAACGGTCGGGGGTCACGGTGCCGTCGTCGCCGATCAGGTTCCCGTCGGCGCGAACCGCGGCGAGCAGTCCGAGGAACTCCGCGTGCGCCGCGCCGAGCACCCGTCCGCCCCGGCGGGCCTGCACCGCGGCCGCCCCCATCCGCGCCGCCCAGTCCGAGGCCGCGGCCTCGAGGTGCTGGGCCTGCGCCCAACCGCGCTCGGCCGCCTCGCCGTGCCAGCTGTCGCGGTCCAGCCGATGCAGCGTGTCCGCGAGCGCGCGCCACCGCGCGGCCAGCGCGGCCCAGCCGTCGGCGGCGGCGAACAGCGCCTCGGGTCGCCACCGCTCGACCTGGCCGACTGTCGGCGCGGCGGTCATGGCCGCAGCCGCACCGCCGCGGCCGCGTCGGCATCGGTCATTCGGTCGGCCGCGGCCTCGGTGCGCTGCGCCCAGCGCACCGAGTCGGCGGCCAGGGCACGCGGGTCCGGCGGCACCGTCCGGGCCAGTGCCGAGCCGGGCAGTGCGGCACCCAGGTCGACATCCGAGAACGGGCGCAGCGCCTCGGCGAGGTCGAGGACGTCGCGGGCCGCGGTGCGGAGCCGGTCGGCATCGAGGGACAGTGCGGTGGGTTCCATCGGCGCATGCTGGCGCCGGTTGCGCCCCTGGTGTGCGCGGCGATCCACAGCGTCGACCGGTGCGCTGGTGGGGCTGTCAAGTCAGGTCCGGACGCCCTTGCGGCGATTCTTCCGCACCGTTGCGACCGCCCAACCCGTAAGCTCGACATCGTGCAGCGACGAATCATGGGCATCGAGACCGAATTCGGTGTCACCTGCACGTTCCACGGCCATCGGCGGCTGTCACCGGACGAGGTAGCCCGGTACCTGTTCCGCCGCGTGGTGTCGTGGGGCCGCAGCTCGAATGTTTTCCTGCGTAACGGTGCGCGCCTGTATCTGGACGTGGGCAGCCATCCGGAGTACGCCACCGCCGAGTGCGACAGCCTCATCCAGCTGGTCACCCACGACCGCGCGGGTGAGCGGGTGCTCGAGGACCTGCTGATCGACGCCGAACAGCGGTTGGCCGACGAGGGCATCGGCGGCGACATCTACCTGTTCAAGAACAACACCGACTCCGCCGGCAACTCCTACGGCTGCCACGAGAACTATCTGATCGTGCGGGCCGGCGAATTCTCCCGGATCTCGGATGTGCTGCTGCCCTTCCTGGTCACCCGGCAGCTGATCTGCGGGGCGGGCAAGGTGTTGCAGACGCCGAAGGCCGCGACCTTCTGCCTGTCGCAGCGCGCCGAGCACATCTGGGAGGGCGTGTCGAGCGCGACCACCCGCAGCCGCCCGATCATCAACACCCGCGACGAACCGCACGCCGACGCCGAGAAGTACCGGCGGCTGCACGTCATCGTCGGCGACTCCAACATGTGCGAGTCGACCACCATGCTGAAGGTAGGCACCGCCGCGTTGGTGCTGGAGATGATCGAGGCCGGCGTCCCGTTCCGGGATTTCTCCCTGGACAACCCGATTCGGGCCATCCGAGAGGTCAGCCACGACCTGACCGGACGGCGCCCGGTCCGGCTGGCCGGCGGCCGGCAGGCCAGCGCCCTGGACATTCAGCGCGAGTACTACGCCCGCGCGGTCGAGCACCTGCAGAACCGCGAACCCGACACCCAGCTGCAGCAGGTCGTCGACCTGTGGGGCCGCCAACTCGACGCGGTGGAGAGTCAGGACTTCGCCAAGGTCGACACCGAGATCGACTGGGTGATCAAGCGCAAGCTGTTCCAGCGCTATCAGGACCGCTACGACATGGAGCTCTCCGATCCCAAGATCGCGCAGCTGGACCTGGCCTACCACGACATCAAGCGCGGCCGCGGAGTCTTCGACCTGCTGCAGCGCAAGGGTCTGGCCGCCCGGATCACCACCGACGAGGAGATCGACGAGGCCGTCAACACCCCGCCGCAGACCACCCGCGCGAAGCTGCGCGGTGAGTTCATCGCCGCGGCGCAGGAGGCCGGCCGCGACTTCACCGTCGACTGGGTGCACCTCAAGCTCAACGATCAGGCGCAACGCACGGTGCTGTGCAAGGACCCGTTCCGCGCCGTCGACGAGCGGGTCAAGCGACTCATCGCGTCGATGTAGGGGCGTGGGCTGACAACGTGACGACCGCCAAAGTCGAACGGTTGATGAACCTCGTCATCGCCCTGCTGTCGACGCACGGGTACATCACCGCCGAACGAATCCGCAAGAGCGTCGCCGGGTACGGCGACAGCCCCAGCGACGACGCGTTCTCGCGCATGTTCGAACGCGACAAGAACGAACTGCGCGATCTGGGCATCCCGCTGGAGACGGGCCGGGTGTCCTCGCTGGACCCCACCGAGGGCTACCGCATCAACCGTGACGCCTACGCGTTGCCGGACATCGAACTGACCGCCGACGAGGCCGCCGTCGTCGCCGTGGCCACTCAGCTGTGGCAGTCCCCGGAGCTGGTCACCGCCACCCAGGGTGCGCTGCTCAAACTGCGGGCCGGCGGCGTGGACGTCGAACCGGAGGTGGGCGTCCCGCTGTCCGCCCCCGCCGGATTCCCCGGCCTGCGCGGCTCCGAGGGGGTGCTGCCGGTGCTGCTCTCGGCCATCAACGCCGGCAAGGTCGTCGAGTTCGACCACCGCTCATCGAGGACCGCGCCGTTCACCAAGCGCACCGTCGAACCGTGGGGCGTGATCACCCACAACCGACGCTGGTACCTGGTCGGGCACGACCGCGACCGCGACGACACCCGCACGTTCCGGCTGTCCCGGATGGGCACCGACGTCGCCGCCGTCGGCCCCGCCGGTGCGGTCCGACCGCCCGACGGCGTGGACCTGCGCGCGGTGGTGACCAAGGCCGTCGCGGAGGCCCCCGGCGGGGTGCAGGCCCGGGTCTGGGTGGCCGACGGCCGCGCCACCTCGCTGCGCCGGGCCGGCACCTCGACGGGACCGAGGACGTTGAGCGGGCGCGACGGCGAGGTCATCGAACTCGACACCGGCCCCTACAACGGACTGGTCCGCGAGATCGCGGGACACGGCGCCGACGCGGTGGTGTTGGAACCGGCGGCGCTGCGCGACGAGGTCCTGGCGCGGCTGCGCGCCGCCGCGGGGGAGGCCGTCCGATGAGCAGTTCGGTGTCGGCGCGGCTGGTCCGGCTGCTCAACATGGTGCCGTATCTCAAGGCCAACCCGCGGATCACCTACGCGGAGGCCGCCGCCGATCTGGGGGTCACCCGCAAGCAACTCCAGCAGGACCTGGATCAGCTGTGGATGTGCGGACTGCCCGGCTATGGCCCCGGCGATCTGATCGACTTCGAGTTCTCCGGCGACACCATCAACGTGACGTTCTCCGCCGGCATGGACGAGCCGCTGCGGTTGACCTCCCCGGAGGCCACCGGTCTGCTGATGGCGCTGCGCGCGCTGGCCGACGTGCCCGGCGTGGTGGACCCCGAGGCCGCCCGCAGCGCGATCGCCAAGATCGAATCCGCGGCCGGGGCGGTGCACCCGACCGGTGCCGTCGCCGCCGAACCGGAGCGTGCCCCGGCCGAAAGTGAGGCGGCCGCGGCGGTCCGCGAGGCCGTGCGCAGCGGCCATGCCGTGCGCCTCGAGTACTACTCGGCCTCCCGCGACACGCTGTCCGAACGGATCGTGGACCCCATCCGCGTGGTCCTGGTGGGCGACCACAGCTATCTGGAGGCCTGGTCCCGCGAGGCCGAGGGAGTGCGACTGTTCCGGTTCGACCGGATCGTGGACGCCTCAGTGCTCGACGAGGCCTCCGCACCGCCGGAGCCGGCCCTGCAGGGCAGCACCGACACCTCGCTGTTCGACTCCGATCCCGCGCTGCCGGCCGCCACGCTGCGGATCTCCCCGGAGGCGGCGTGGACGCTGGAGTACTACCCGATGCGGGTGCTGCGCGAGCTGCCCGACGGGCATTTCGAGGCCGCGATGACGTACGCGTCCGACGAGTGGATGGCACGATTGGTGTTGGGTTTCGGCGCCGAAGTCACCGTCGTCGAGCCCGCCGAACTGGCCGAGCGGGTCCGTCGGGCCGCGCACGCCGCACTGGGCGCCTACGCCGAGGCGGGGTAGCATCAAGCCAACGTCTGGAGGTAACCAAAGTGGGTGCTCTTAGTCCGTGGCACTGGGCAATTCTCATTGTGGTGATCGTCTTGCTCTTCGGGGCCAAGCGGTTGCCGGACGCCGCGCGTTCCCTCGGCAAGTCGATGCGCATCTTCAAGGCCGAGGTCAAGGAACTGCAGACCGACAAGCCGGACTCGGCGCCGACCCAGGTGCAGTCCGAGCGGGTCGTCGATCCCGTGGCGAACCCGGACCCGAACCACACCGACGCCCGCCCGGCCTGACGGCCGCCGCGGTCCACCTGGTCCTAGGCCGCGTCACCCTCCGGTGGCGCGTGACTGAACTCATCCCGTGAAAACTCCCGGCGTCTTCAAACGGCTCGACCCGCGGCAGCGCCGCAGCAGAGTCAACCCCGACGGGACGATGTCGCTCGTCGACCACATCCGCGAACTGCGCACGCGGCTGCTGATCTCCATGGCGGCGATCGTGCTCACCACCGCCGTCGGCTTCCTCTGGTACAGCTACGGCGTCTTCGGGTTCGACAGCCTCGGAGAATGGTTGCGCGGACCCTACTGTGCGTTGCCGGAGTCGGCGCGCGCCGAGATCAGCGCCGACGGCGGCTGTCGCCTGTTGGCCACCGGGCCGTTCGACCAGTTCATGCTGCGCCTCAAGGTGGCGTTGGCGGCGGGCATCGTCCTGGCCTGCCCGGTGTGGTTCTACCAGCTGTGGGCGTTCATCACCCCGGGGCTGTACAAGAAGGAGCGTCGGTTCGCGGTCACCTTCGTGGTGACGGCGGCGGTGCTGTTCGTCGCCGGCGCGCTGCTGGCCTACCTGGTGCTGTCCAAGGCCCTGCACTTCCTGTTGACCGTCGGCAGCGACGTCCAGGTCACCGCGCTGTCCGGCGAGCAGTACTTCGGCTTCCTGATCAACCTGCTGCTGGTGTTCGGCGTCGGTTTCGAGTTCCCGCTGATCCTGATCATGCTCAACGCCGTCGGGGTGCTGCCGTACGCGAAGCTCAAGGAGTGGCGGCGCGGGCTGATCCTGGCCGTGTTCGTCTTCGCGGCGTTCGCGACACCGGGCAACGACCCGTTCTCCATGCTGGCGCTGGGCCTGGCGTTGACCCTGCTGATGGAGTTCGCCATCCAGATCGCCCGCCTCCACGACCGGCGCAAGGCCAAGCGTGAACGCGCCCGGGAGGCCGAACTCGACGACGACGAGGCGTCGGTGATCGAGCCGCCGACCCAGGTCGGCGCACCCACCAGCATTGCGCACGACGATGTCACCTGAGGGATCGCCTGAGGCCGGCGAACTCGACCGGTTCGCGACGCAGCTGCCGTTCACCCTGGACGACTTCCAGCGGCGCGGCTGTGAGGCCCTCGAGCGCGGCCACGGCGTGCTGGTGTGCGCGCCGACCGGCGCGGGCAAGACGGTGGTCGGGGAGTTCGCGGTGCACCTGGCCCTGGCCGCCGGGCGCAAGTGCTTCTACACCACGCCCATCAAGGCGCTGAGCAATCAGAAGCACACCGACCTGGTGCGCCGGTACGGACCCGAGCGGATCGGCTTGCTCACCGGTGATGTCTCGGTCAACGCCGACGCCCCGGTGGTGGTGATGACCACCGAGGTGTTGCGCAACATGCTGTACGCGAATTCCCCGGCGCTGCACGGGCTTTCCTACGTCGTCATGGACGAGGTGCACTTCCTGGCCGACCGGATGCGCGGGGCGGTGTGGGAGGAGGTCATCCTGCACCTGCCCGAGGAGGTCCGGCTGGCCAGCCTGTCCGCCACCGTGAGCAACGCCGAGGAATTCGGCGGCTGGATGCAGACCGTGCGCGGCGACACCACGGTGATCGTCGACGAGGAGCGCCCCGTCCCGCTGTGGCAGCACATGCTGGTGGGCCGGCGCCTGTTCGACCTGTTCGACTACGACGGGACCGCGCGCGGCAAGAAGCTGCTGGTCGATCCGGAACTGGTGCGCCACATCGCGCATCGGCGCGAGGCCGACCAGCTCAGCGACTGGCGGCCCCGCAGCCCCAAGGGCCGCGGCTCGCACCGGGGCCGGCCCGGGTTGTTCCGCCCGCCGTCGCGACCGGACGTGATCGCCACCCTGGACAGCGAGGGGCTGCTGCCCGCCATCACCTTCGTGTTCTCCCGGGTGGGCTGCGACGCCGCGGTCAAGCAGTGCCTGCGCTCGTCGATGCGGCTGACCACCGACTCCGAACGCGCCCGCATCGCCGAGATCATCGAGCGTCGGTGCGGTGACCTGCCGGATGCGGACCTGCCGGTGCTGGGCTACTACGAGTGGCGCGAGGGGTTGCTGCGCGGGCTGGCGGCCCACCACGCCGGGATGCTGCCGGTCTTCCGGCACACCGTCGAGGAACTGTTCGCCGCCGGCCTGGTGAAGGCCGTCTTCGCCACCGAGACACTGGCTTTGGGCATCAACATGCCGGCCCGCACCGTGGTCCTGGAGCGGCTGGTGAAGTTCAACGGTGAACAACACGCGCCGCTGACCCCCGGGGAGTACACGCAGCTGACCGGCCGCGCGGGGCGACGGGGGATCGACGTCGAGGGCCACGCGGTGGTGATCTGGAATCCGATGGAGAGCTCGGCCGAACCCGCCGAGGTCGCCGGCCTGGCCTCCACCCGGACCTTCCCGCTGAAGAGTTCGTTCGCGCCGTCCTACAACATGACGATCAACCTGGTCGGACAGATGGGGCCCGCGCAGGCCCGGGACCTGTTGGAACGCTCGTTCGCGCAGTATCAGGCGGATCGTTCGGTGGTGGGCCTGGTCCGCGGGGTCGAGCGCGGCGAGCGGCTGCTCGACGAGATCGCCGACGAGATCGGCGGCCGGGACAGCGCGCTGCTCGACTACGCGCGGCTGCGCGCCAAGATCTCCGAACGCGAACGGGCCCAAGCGCGTTCGTCGCGCCTGCAGCGGCGCCACGCCGCCACCGAGGCGTTGGCCGCCCTGCGGCGCGGCGACATCATCAACGTGTCCTCGGGTCGGCGCGGCGGGCTCGCCGTCGTGCTCGAGGCGGCCCGCGACGACGACGACCCGCGGCCCCTGGTGCTCAGCGAGCACCGCTGGGCGGGCCGGATCTCCTCGGCCGACTACTCCGGCGGCGCCGCTCCGCTGGGCACCATGTCGCTGCCCAAACGGGTCGAGCATCGTCAGCCCCGGGTGCGGCGCGATCTGGCCTCGGCGCTGCGGTCGGCGGCCGCCGGGCTCGACGTGCCCTCGCAGCGGCGCAAGCGCGGCGGTCAGGACCCCGACAACGATCCCGAGCTGATCGCGCTGCGCGAGGAGTTGCGCCGGCACCCGGCCCACAGCGCGCCCGACCGGGAGGAGAAGGTCCGCGCCGGCGAGCGGTACCTGCGCATCGAACGGGAGAACGACCTGCTGCGGCAGAAGATCGCCGCCGCCACCAACTCGCTGGCCCGCACGTTCGACCGCATCGTCGGGCTGCTGGTCGAGCGGGGGTTCATCGCCTCGGAAGCCGCCTCCGATCCCGGCCCGGACACCGGCAAGCGCGCGCTGCGGATCACCGACGACGGCCGGTTGCTGGCCCGCATCTACAGCGAGAGTGATCTGCTGGTGGCCGAGTGTCTGCGCACCGGGGTATGGAACAAGCTGGCCCCCGCCGAACTGGCGGCCGTCCTCTCGGCGGTGGTGTTCGAATCGCGCGGCAGCGACGGGCCGTCACCGCAGCTGTACGACGCGCCCACCGCCGGGCTGCGCCGGGCCCTGGTCGGCACGCGTCGGCTCTCGGGGGAGTTGCGGGCCGAGGAGAACCGCCACCGCATCGCGCCGTCGCGCGACATCGACGAGGGTTTCATCGCGACCATGTACCGGTGGGCCAGCACGGGCGACCTGACCGAGGCGCTCGCGGTGGCCGATACCAGCAGTTCGGCCACCCGACCGCAGCCGCTGTCGGCCGGCGATTTCGTGCGCTGGTGCCGACAGGTCCTCGACCTGCTCGATCAGGTCCGCATCGCGGCCCCGAACCCCGAATTGCGCGCCGTCGCCAAGCGGGCCATCGACGCCGTCCGCCGCGGCGTGGTGGCCGTCGACAACACCTGACGGAGCCGTCGCACCAGCGCAAAGCGGCCCTTCGACACGGTGCAAACGTTGCTCGCACCGTCGCCGGATGTGCGCTGTCAACCGGTAGGGTGAGGCAACCGCTACGGTTGATGCCGGCGCACGTGTTACCCAGTTTGCGAGGAGAGATGATGAGCGGACCGCAGGGACCGGACCCGACGCAGCCGTGGCAGGGTCAGGATCAACCCGCGGGCGAGTCCGCTGACCAGCCGAACCCGCAGCCCCAGGAATGGCAGCCGCCGCAGCAGCCCGAGGCCGGGTCCGAGGGTGCGCCGTCGGGCTGGCAGCCGCCCGCCTACACCCCGCCGCAGTACGGTCAGCCCCCGCAGTACGGCCAGCCGGGCGGGGCCCCCGGGTATCCGCCGCCCCCGCCGCCGCAGTACGGCCAGCCGGGCCAGTACGGACAACCGGGGCAACCCGGCCAGCCGCAATATGGCCAGCCGCAGTACGGCCAGCCGGGTCAGTACGGTCAGCCGCCGCAGTACGGCCAGCCGGGCCAATACGGTCAGCCGCAGTACGGGCAGCCGGGCCAGTACGGCCAGTACCCGCCGGGGCCCGGCGACGGTGCCAAGTCGAACACCGCGCTGATCGCGATCCTCGGTGGACTCGGTGCCATCGTGGTCATCGCGTTCCTGATCCTGGGCTTCTGGCTGCCGGGCTTCTTCGTGACCACCAAGCTCGACGTCAACAAGGCCCAGGAGGGCGTCCAGCAGATCCTGTCGGACGAGGCAAACGGCTACGGCGCCAAGAACGTTCAGGACGTCAAGTGCAACGGCGGCGAGAACCCCAAGGTGCAGAAGAACTCCACCTTCACCTGTGAGGTCAGCATCGACGGCACCAAACGTCAGGTGACGGTGACGTTCCAGGACGACGAGGGCACCTACGAGGTGGGGCGGCCGAAGTAGCCGCTCAGCCCGCCGGCGCGTCCGGCAACGAGTCCAGGGCCTTCTGCAGGCGACCGATCGACGATCCGACCCCGTAGGCCGCGGCCAGGTCCGCGACCCGCTGGGGGTCCTTGGCCGTCAACGGCAACGCATCGGTGGGTGCGGACAGTTCCACCGGCGCGTCCGTGGCCACCCGCACCACCGGTTCGGCCGCCTTCAGGTAGTCCCGGCCCGCCGCCAGCTTGGCCCGAATCCCCTTGGCAACAGTGGATTTCGGGTCCTCGGCGGCGGCGAGGATGCCGGCCAGCGAGCCGTGCCGGGCCAGCAGGGTGGCGGCGGTCTTCTCGCCGATACCCGCGACCCCGGGCAGGCCGTCGGAGGGATCCCCGCGCAGCAGCGCCAACTCGGCGTAGCCCGCGCCCGCCCGGTCCAGCGGCACCCCGAACTTCTCGGCCACCTCGACCGGCCCGAACAGCGGCGCCCGGGCCAGGCCGCGGCCCAGGTAGAGCACCCGCACCGGCACCGGGTCGTCGGCGACCACCTGGAGCAGGTCCCGGTCGCCGCTGACGACCACGACGGGGTCGCGGCGCTCCCGGGCCGCCAGCGTGCCCAGGACGTCATCGGCCTCGAAGCCGGCGGCGCCGCCGGTGACCAGCCCGAACGCGTCGAGCAGTTCGAAGATCATCTCGACCTGGGGCGTCAGCTCGTCGGGGACTTCCTCGATATCCGGTGCGGCGCCGGGGGTTTCGACCTCCACCCGGTGCGCCTTGTAGGACGGGACCAGGTCCACCCGCCACTGCGGGCGCCAATCCAGATCCAGGCACACCACCAGGCGGGTCGGGCGCTGCTGGGTGATCACCGTCGCGACGGCGTCGAAGAATCCGCGCACCGCGTTGACGGGGCGGCCGTCGGGCGACTTCAGCGAGGACGGCAGGCCGAAGAACGAGCGGAACCACATGCTGGCGCCGTCGAGCAGCACCACGCGGCCGGCGGAATCAGAGACCATGCTGGCGATCCTTCCCTAACGGGCCATCGTCGAGTCCGGGGCGCTCCAGTCGGTGGAGACGAAGCGGTGCGCGATCAGCCATTCGGTGCCGTCGGGCCCCTCGACGGGCACTAGGTCATCGCGGTAGCGGCCGTAGTGGTCCAACCCGATCTCGGTGAACACCGTGAAGTACGACGACACCCGCGCGGAACGCGGGGTGAGTTCGGTGAACCGGATGTTGGCCAGGTTGTGCCGGACGATGCGGCGCACGTCGGCGGCCGCCGGGGCGGTCTGGGCCACCGCGCCGAGTCGGTCGACGATGGCCGCGCGGCCGCGCAGCGGGGGCTCGCCGCGGATCTCGAGCACACCGTCCTCGCAGAACGTGGCCGCCAGATCGTCGACCCGGCCCGCGTCACCCGACCAGGTGTAGCGGGCCAGCGTGTCGCGGACATGTTCACGGGCGCTCAATTCCCAGGGTTGCACTCCGTGATCCTAAGGCCGCCGACGCCAACTAACCTGGAGGCCATGACTGCCAACCGGTTCGACACCAGTGTCTACGCGCATCGCCTGCGCGCCGCCGCGGAGGCGGCCTCGGCGGCGGGCCTGGCCGGGCTGATCATCACCCCCGGCTACGACCTGCGGTATCTGGTGGGTTCGCGCGCGCAGACTTTCGAGCGTCTCACCGCCCTGGTGGTGCCGGTGGGTCGCGAACCCACGCTGGTGATCCCGCGTCTGGAGTTGGCGTCGCAGAAGGAGTCCGCGGTGCACGAGCTCGGTCTGGCCGTCAAGGACTGGGTCGACGGGCAGGACCCCTACGACATGGTGGTCGACGCCCTCGGCGGTGATCCGGTGGCCACCGCGGTCACCGATTCGATGCCGGCGCTGCATCTGCTTCCGCTGACCGAGCGCCTCGACGATCTGCCGGTGCTGGCCACCGAGGTGCTGCGCACGCTGCGGATGATCAAGGACCCCGCCGAGATCGAGGCGCTGCGTAAGGCGGGCGCGGCGATCGACCGGGTGCACGCCCGGGTGCCGCACTTCTTGGTCCCCGGTCGGACCGAGGCCGAGGTGGCCGCCGATATCGAGAAAGCGATTGTCGCCGAGGGACATTCGGAGGCGGCCTTCATCATCGTCGGCTCGGGCCCGCACGGCGCCGACCCGCACCACGAACACTCCGACCGGGAGTTGCGCGCCGGTGACGTCGTCGTCGTCGACATCGGGGGCCCGTACGAGCCGGGCTACAACTCCGACTCCACCCGCACCTACAGCCTGGGCGAACCCAGCGCCGAAGTGGCCGAACAGTATTCGGTGCTGCAAACGGCGCAGCGGGTCGCGGTCGAGGCGGTGCGGCCCGGGGTGACCGCCGAGCAGGTCGACGCGGCCGCGCGGGACGTGCTGGTCGAGGCCGGGCTCGGCGAGTACTTCGTGCACCGCACCGGGCACGGGATCGGGCTGTCGGTCCACGAGGAGCCCTACATCGTGGCGGGCAACGACCTGCCGCTGCGGCCCGGCATGGCGTTCTCGGTGGAGCCCGGGATCTACTTCCCGGGCAAGTGGGGTGCGCGCATCGAGGACATCGTGGTGGTCACCGAGGACGGCGCGGAGCCGCTGAACCAGCGGCCGCACGAACTGATCGTGGTGCCGGTGTAGCGGAGGGGTTGTCTCAGTCGCCGCGGTCGAGCAGTTGCGACGAGCCCAGCACCCGTTCGATGTTGACCTCGATCACGACCCGGGTGGGGTTGACCCGGGGGGTGCGGTAGCGCTGGGCGTAGCGCAACTCGGCGTCGCGGACGGCCTCGGGTTCGGTGTTGACCACCGCCGATCCCTCCAGCGAGAGCCAGCGCGCCCCGTCGACCTGGCTGAGCACGGCGACGGCCCCGCGGTCGGCGTTGACGGCCTTCTGCGACCCGCCGTTGGTGATGACCCGGGCGATGTGGGTCTTGGGGTCGAAGGTGAATCCCACGGCGACCACGTGCGGCGAGCCGTCGGCCCGCAGGGTGGTGAGCATGGCCAGGTGGCGTTCGGTCAGGAACGCCAACGCCTCGTTGGTCAGCCGGGTGGTTGCGTGCGCCATCACCGCCCAACCTAGCGCAGGAGATAATCCCAGCCATGAACGACACGGGTGCGGGTGTGGTCGTAATCTTCGGCGGGCGCAGCGAGATCGGGGGCGAGGTGGCGCTGCGCCTGGCCCGCGGGGCGACGGTGGTGCTGGCCGCGCGGGGCCGGCACGGCCTGGACCAGCAGGCGGCGCGGCTGCGCGAGGCGGGCGCGGCCGCGGTGCACCCGGTCGACTTCGACGCCGATGATCTGGACTCGCACGCGGGATTGCTCGATGCGGTGACCGCCGCGCACGGACCGATCGGCACGGCCGTGCTCGCGTTCGGGGTGCTCGGCGACCAGGCCCGCGCCGAGACCGACGCCCGCCACGCGGTGGCCGTGGTGCACACCGATTACGTGGCACAGGTCAATCTGCTGACCCTGCTCGCCGCGCGAATGCGGGCGGTCGGGTCGGGCCGCATCGTGGTGTTCTCGTCGGTGGCCGGCGCCCGGGTGCGCCGCGCCAACTACGTCTACGGCTCGGCGAAGGCCGGCCTCGACGGGTTCGCGAGCGGTCTGGCCGACGCGCTGCACGGCACGGGCGTGCACCTGCTGATCGTGCGTCCGGGGTTCGTCATCGGCAGCATGACCGAGGGCATGGACCCGGCCCCGATGTCGAGCACCCCGGCGCAGGTCGCCGACGCGACCGTGCGCGCGCTGGCCAAGGGCAGGGGATCGGTCTGGGTGCCGCGGGCCATCGGCGCGCTGGGCTTCGCGACGCGGTTCGTGCCGCGGCCGATCTGGCGGCGAATGCCCCGGTAGGTCAGGCCCGGTAGGTCAGGCTCGGTAGGTCAGGCCTCGCCCCAGCCGCCCTGCACCATGGTCTGGAACTTCCAGCCGTCGGCGGTCCGGACCAACAGGTCGCCGTAACGCACAGGCTGGCTGACTCCGCCGGCGGTGATGGTCCCGTCGGTGAGGACGAACACCAGGTTCGCGTTGATGAAGTGCGGCGTGCGCACCGACTCCACGGCGATGTCGGCGGCCCCGGCGAGTTGTTCGGTCATCTGCGCGACGAACTGTTGTCGATCGCAGGACTGGGCGCGACCGTCGGTGACCTCGTTGAGGGGGAACAGCGCCTGATCGGCCATGCCCTCGACGTCCTTGGCAACGGTGAGCGCGTCGTAGCGGGCGAACCACGCCAGGACCTCGTCCACCTCGGCGCGGGCGGGGCGGTATTCGGCATTTGCGGGCATGGCGAGCCTTTCGTCCGGGGCGGCGCGGCAAGTTACTCTGTACAGCGTACAGAATTGTGAGGAGGTCGGCCGTGGATCGCAGTAGCGCGGGGGATCCGGCGCGCACCCTGGAGTTGCTGTGGCGCGAACCGGGGGCCGAGGCCCCCGCCCGCGGCCCGAGGCAACGGAGCAGCGTGGCCGCCGTCGTCGCCGCCGCCGTCGACCTCGCCGACGCCGACGGGTTGGCCGCGCTGAGCATGCGTTCGGTGGCCACCGCGCTGGGGCTGTCCCCGATGGCCACCTACACCTACGTGCCCGGCAAGGCCGAACTGCTCGACCTCATGCTCGACGCTGTCTACCGGGCGATGCCGCGGGCCGACCTCGGCGAAATGCCCTGGCGACAAAGGGTTTCCACCATCGCGCGGGAGAACTTCGAGCTGCTCGGCCGCCACGCCTGGGTGGCTTACCTGCCCACCACCCGCCCGCCGCTGGGGCCGGGCGCACTGGCCAAGTACGACCACGAACTGTCGGCGTTCGAGGGTCTGGGTCTCGACGATGTGGCGATGGACGCGGCGCTGACCTACGTCCTGGGGTTCGTCGATTCGGTGGCGCGCATCGGGATCGAGACCCGGCAGGCCCTGGCCGACAGCGGCCTCACCGACCGGCAGTGGTGGGACCGCACGGCGCCGCTGCTGGCCCGGGTGGTCGACGCCGAGCGATTCCCGCGGGCGGTGCGGGTGGGTGCCGCGGCCGGCGCCGCGCACGACAGCGCCTACGACGCCGAGCACGCCTTCGAGTTCGGCCTGGCCCGGGTGCTCGACGGGCTGGCCGGGCTCATCACGACGCCGGATAGTTCCGCGGGGTGAAGACCCGGTCGCCGTGCCACTGGGTCTGCGACGATCCGATGATCAGCAGGCAGCGCATGTCGACCTCGGCGGGATCCAGGTCCCCCAGAGCGACGATGCGCACCTGCTCGTTCGGCCCGGACACATCGCGGCCGATCACCACCGGGGTGCCGGGATCGCGGTGTTCGAGCAGCAGGTCCCGCATCGCGGCCACCTGCCAGGTCCGCGTCCGCGAGGCCGGGTTGTAGATCGCCAGCACCAGATCGGCCTCCGCCGCGGCGGTAACGCGCCGCGCGATGATGTCCCACGGCTTGAGCCGGTCCGACAGCGAGATCACCGCGTAGTCGTGGCCCAGGGGAGCGCCGACCCGGCTGGCCACCGCCTGCGCGGCGGTCATCGCCGGGATCACCCGCACCGCGACATCGGGCCATCCGGTGGCCTCCTCGAGCACCGCGGTGGCCATCGCGAAGACCCCCGGGTCGCCCGAGGACACCACGGCCACCGCCCGGCCCTGCTCGGCTAGGCTGCAGGCCAGCCGCGCCCGCGCGGGTTCGTCGGTGTTGTCGCTGGGATGCAGGCGCTGCCCGTTGTGGGTCGACACCCGATCCAGGTAGGGGCCGTAGCCGATCAGATCGGTGGCCATCGCCAGCTCCCGGCGGGTCTGCGGGGTCATCCACTGCGCGTCACCCGGCCCCAGCCCGACGACGGCGACCGATCCCGTCGTCGACGCGCGGTGGCGCCCGCCCGGCACCATCGTCAGCGAGAAATACGGCACCTTGTCGGCGTCGACCTCGGTGGCGGGCACCACCCGCTGCCCGGCGGTGCTGGCCCGCTCGACATAGAACGCGTCGTCGAGCACTCCCGCCGCCGCCAGGGCCGCCCGCACCGACGGGAACGACCGGCCCAGCTTCATGATCACCGCGGCGTCGCTGTCGGCCAGCCGCCGCGTCAGCTCGGCGGTGGGCAGCGTGCCGGGCAGGATCGACAGCACCTCGTCGCCCTGCACCAGCGGGGTCGCGATCGCGGCCGAGGCCGCGCTCACCGAGGTCACACCCGGCACGATCACCGCGTCGAAGCGCTCGGTCAGCCGGGTGTGCATGTGCATGTAGCTGCTGTAGAACAGCGGATCGCCCTCGGCCAACAGCGCGACGTCGCGCCCGGCCTCCAGGTGCGCGGCGATGCGGGCGGCCGACTCCCGGTAGAAGTCCTCCATCGCGCCCGCGTAGCCGCCGGGATGCTCGGTGGTCTCGGTGGTCACCGGGTACACCAGATGCTCCTCGATCTGCCCCACCCGCAGATAGGGTTCGGCGATGCCGCGCGCGATGCTGCGCCCGTGCCGCGCGCTGTGGTAGGCGACGACGTCGGCTTCGCCGATCACCTTGGCGGCCTTGACCGTAACCAGTTCGGGGTCACCCGGGCCCAGGCCCACGCCCCAGAGGGTCCCATTCAACTGCGACGTGCCCGTCATTCGCGCTCGCTCGCGATCGCGTTGACGGCCGCGGCGGCCATCGCGCTGCCGCCGCGACGGCCGGTCACCACCAGATACGACATGCCGCGCGGCCGCGCGATGAGCTCGTCCTTGGACTGCGCCGAGCCGACGAAGCCGACGGGCCCGCCCAGCACCGCAGCCGGGACCGGCGCGCCTTCGTCGATGAGTTCGAGCAGCCGGAACAAGGCGGTCGGGGCGTTGCCGATGGCCACGACCGCGCCGCCGAGGCGGTTGGCCCACAGTTCGACCCCGGCGGCCGAGCGGGTGTTGCCGGTCGCGGCCGCGCGCTCGGGGGCCCGCGGGTCGGCGACCAGCGAGACCACCTCGTTGGCGGCGGGCAGGCGCGCGGCGGTGATGCCGGCGGCCACCATCGAGGAGTCGCACAATACGGGGGCGCCGGCGGCCAGCGCGGCGTGTGCGCGCGCCACGACGTCCGCGGTGAACGCGACGTGCTCGGCGACGTCGACCTGACCGCAGGTGTGGATCAGCCGCACCACGACGCGGGAGACGTCCTCGGGGAATCGGGCCAGGTCGGCCTCGGCGCGAATGGTCGCAAACGATTGCCGGTAGATCTCGGCGGCATCGCGGATGTAGTCGAGCACCCGATCACCCTACGGGTGGGGGTTGCGCGCCCGGTATCCGTCCGGCGTGGCGATGAGCACCTCGGCGTCGGCGGGGCTGCCGCAGGCACGATCGCAGCCGACGAAGTGCCGATGGGCGGTGTGCCGGTGGCCCGCGCCGATCTCACCGGATTCCACGGCCTGCGCGGCGTCGGCGCGGACATCGGCCGCGGAGCGTGCGCAGCCCGGGCTGCCCGTGCAGGCACTCACCGACAGCCAGGGCGAATTCTCGTCGAAGACCAGCCCCAGCGGGGCCAACACCCGCAGCGCGGCATCGGCCACGCCGTCGTCGAGGTCGAAGACCAGCACCGACCGCCACGGCGTCACCGCCAGCGGCGCCTCGGTGGCCGCCAGGAACTCCGCGGTGCGCGCCGGCAGCACCCCCAGCGGGACACCCGCGCCCAGCGCGATGCGCTCGTCGCGCTGCTCGAACCACCCGACCGGTGGACGCGGCGCGGCGCCGGGCGGCGACCCCAGCCGGGCGCCGTCCACAACCACTGTGGGATCGGGCAATTCGGTGACCCGCCACGCGGTTCCGCGCAGCTCGACGAAGCGCCGGGCGGCCGCCAGCAGGGCATCGACGGCCCGGCCCTCGGCCACCAGCACGCCGGTGTCGCGCCCGCCGATCTGCAGCTCGGCCTCGGCGCCGGTCAGCCGGACCCCGATATCGGTGCCCAGGGCGCTGATGTCGCCGCGGCCGTCGTCGAGCCCGAACCAGAATCGGCCGGGCAACCCGGCCAGCTCCGGGTCCGCGCGCAGCCGGGTGTCGAGATCGATGACCATGGCCCGCACGTCGCCGCACCCGCCGACCCGGCCGGACAGCGGCGAGGCCACGATGTTGCGCACCCGCTCATGGCTGGGGGTGGGCAGCAGCCCGGCCCCGACGACCGCCTCGGCCACGGCCTCCGCATCCGACGGGCCCTCGATGCCGCGGATCTGCACGTTGCCGCGCCCGGTCAACTCCAGGGTGCCCGCGCCGTGGTCGCGGGCGGTCACCGCCAGGGTCTGCAACTGCGCCGCGGTCAGGAGGCCACCGGGAAGCCGGATGCGGGCCAGCGCCCCGTCGGCGGCCTCATGCAGGCTCAGCGCGCCGGGGCAGGCATCGTCGGGGCGGGTCCGGACCACCCGTCCACGGTACCGCCGACCGTGCGGTACGAATGGGGGGTGACCACCCCTTCCGCGCCGAACTCTTCCGCACCGACCGTGCTGCTGCTGTCGACCTCCGACACCGACCTGATCACCGCCCGCGCCAGCGGCGCCAACTTCCGGTGGGCCAACCCGTCGCGGCTGCTGGTCGACGATCTGCCCGAACTGCTGGCCGGTGTCGACGTCGTCGTGGTCCGCATCCTGGGCGGCTACCGCGCGTGGGAGGACGGCATCGACGCGGTAGTCGCCGGCGGCGTCCCGGCGGTGATCATCAGCGGCGAGCAGGCGCCCGACGCCGACCTGATGGAGCGCTCGACGGTGCCGGCCGGCATCGCCGTGCAGGCCCACGTCTACCTGGCCCAGGGCGGCGTCGAGAACCTCACCAACCTGCACGCGTTCCTGTCCGACACGGTGTTGATGACCGGCGTCGGGTTCGAGCCGCCGGTGTCCACACCCACCTGGGGCGAGTTGACCCGCACCGCAACGACTTCGGTGTCCGACGACGCCCCGACCGTCGCGGTGCTGTACTACCGCGCGCAGCAGTTGGCCGGCAACACCGCCTACGTCGAGGCGTTGTGCGCGGCCCTCGAGCACGCCGGCGCCCGGCCGCTGCCGCTGTACTGCGCATCGCTGCGCACCGCCGAACCCAAACTGCTCGACCGGCTGCGCACCGCGGACTCGATGATCGTCACCGTGCTCGCCGCCGGTGGGGCGCGCCCGGCCACCGCCTCGGCCGGCGGGGACGACGACAGCTGGAACGTCGAACACCTTGCCGCCCTGGACATCACGATCCTGCAGGGCCTGTGCCTGACCTCGCCGCGCGACCAGTGGGAAGCGAACGACGACGGCCTGAGCCCGTTGGACGTCGCCACCCAGGTCGCGGTCCCGGAGTTCGACGGGCGCATCGTGACGGTCCCGTTCTCGTTCAAGGAGATCGACGACGACGGGCTGATCTCCTATGTCGCCGACCCGGAACGCTGCGCCCGGGTCGCCGGCCTGGCCCTGCGGCAGGCCCGGCTGCGACAGATCCCGACCGCCGACAAGAAGGTGGCCCTGGTCTTTTCGGCCTACCCCACCAAGCACGCCCGGATCGGCAACGCCGTCGGCCTGGACACCCCGGCCAGCGCGGTGGAACTGCTGCGCGCGATGCGCACGGCCGGCTACCAGATCGGCGAGGTGCCCGGCGTCGACAGCGGCGACGGCGACGCGCTGGTGCACGCGCTGATCGAGCGCGGTGGTCAGGACCCGGACTGGCTGACCGAGGGCCAGTTGGAGGGCAACCCGATCCGGCTGCCGGCCCGCGAGTACCGAGAGTGGTTCGCCACGCTGCCCCAGGACTTCGCCGACGCCGTCGTCGAGCACTGGGGCCCGCCGCCGGGTGAGCTTTTCGTGGACCGCAGCCGCGATCCCGACGGCGAGATCGTCATCGCCGCAATGCAATCCGGCAACGTTGTGCTGCTGGTGCAGCCGCCGCGCGGCTTCGGTGAGAACCCGGTGGCCATCTACCACGATCCGGACCTGCCGCCCAGCCACCACTACCTGGCGGCCTACCGGTGGATCGACACCGGCTTCGGCGCCGACGCCGTGGTGCACATCGGCAAGCACGGCAACCTGGAGTGGCTGCCCGGCAAGACGCTGGGCCTGTCGGCCTCCTGCGGGGCGGATGCGGCGCTGGGCGACCTGCCGCTGATCTACCCGTTCCTGGTCAACGATCCGGGGGAGGGCACCCAGGCCAAGCGCCGCGCCCACGCGGTGCTCGTCGACCACCTGATCCCGCCGATGGCGCGCGCCGAGACCTACGGCGACATCGCGCGATTGGAGCAGCTGCTCGACGAGCACGCCAACGTCTCCGCGCTGGACCCGGGCAAGCTGCCGGCCATCCGCCAGCAGATCTGGACGCTGATGCGCGCGGCCAAGATGGACCACGACCTGGGGCTCGAGGACCGGCCCGATGAGGACTCCTTCGACGACATGCTGCTGCACGTCGACGGTTGGCTGTGCGAGATCAAGGACGTGCAGATCCGCGACGGATTGCACATCCTCGGCCAAAAGCCGACCGGCGAGGCCGAATTGGATCTGGTGCTGGCCATCCTGCGGGCCCGCCAACTGTTCGGCGGCGAACACTCCGTACCCGGACTGCGCCAAGCGCTCGGGCTGGCCGAGGACGGCAACGACGCCCGCGACTCCGTCGACGCCGCCGAGAACACGGCCCGCGCGCTGGTGGCCGCGCTGCAGGACAGCGGCTGGGATCCCGCCGCGGTCGACGGGCTCACCGACGACGCCGAGGTGGCCGCGGTGCTGCGGTTCGCCGCCACCGAGGTGGTGCCACGGCTGGCGGGCACCTCCGCCGAGATCGACCAGGTGCTGCGCGCCCTCGAGGGCCGGTTCATCGCCGCGGGCCCGTCCGGTTCGCCGCTGCGCGGGCTGGTCAACGTGCTGCCCACCGGCCGCAACTTCTACTCGGTGGACCCCAAGGCCGTGCCGTCGCGGCTGGCCTGGGAAACCGGTGTGGCCATGGCGGATTCGCTGTTGGCCCGCTACCGCGAGGACTACGGACGCTGGCCGGAGTCGGTGGGCCTGTCGGTGTGGGGCACCAGCGCCATGCGCACCTCCGGCGACGATATCGCCGAGGTGCTGGCGCTGCTGGGCGTGCGGCCGATCTGGGACGATGCCTCGCGGCGCGTGGTGGACCTCGCGGCCATCCCGATCGCCGAACTGGGCCGGCCGCGCATCGACGTCACGGTGCGCATCTCGGGCTTCTTCCGGGACGCCTTCCCGCACGTGGTCACCATGCTCGACGACGCGGTGCAACTGGTCGCCGGACTCGACGAGGCGGCCGAGGACAACTACGTGCGGGCGCACAGCCAGGCCGATCTGACCGAGCATGGCGACACGCGTCGCTCCACCACCCGGATCTTCGGGTCCAAGCCGGGCACCTACGGCGCGGGCCTGCTACAGCTCATCGACAGCCGGAACTGGCGCGACGACAACGATCTGGCGCAGGTGTACACGGCCTGGGGTGGCTTCGCCTACGGCCGCGACCTGGACGGCGCGCCGGCCGCCGACGAGATGACGCGGGCCTACCGTCGGATCGCGGTGGCCGCGAAGAACACCGACACCCGCGAGCACGACATCGCCGATTCCGACGACTACTTCCAGTACCACGGCGGCATGGTCGCCACGGTGCGCGCGCTCACCGGCAAGGACCCGGCCGCCTACATCGGCGACAACACCCGCCCGGACGCGGTGCGGACCCGCACGTTGAGCGAGGAGACCACCCGGGTGTTCCGAGCGCGGGTGGTCAACCCGCGATGGATGGCGGCCATGCGCCGGCACGGCTACAAGGGCGCCTTCGAGATGGCCGCCACGGTGGACTACCTGTTCGGCTACGACGCGACCGCGCACGTGATGGCCGACTGGATGTACGAGCAGCTGACCCAGAGCTACGTGCTGGATCCGGAGAACCGCAAGTTCATGACCGAATCCAACCCGTGGGCCCTGCACGGCATGGCCGAGCGACTGCTCGAGGCCGTGGACCGCGGCATGTGGGCCGAACCGGACGCCGCGACGCTGGCCGGCCTGCGGCAGGCGCTGCTGGAGGCCGAGGGGGACCTGGAGGGCTGACCGGCGGCGGGCGGTGGCAACACGCTATAGATTCGGACGGATGGCCCTCACCTTCGCCGACATTGCGCCCGCCGAGTACATCCTGTTGACGACGTTCACCAAGGACGGCCGGCCCAAGCCGACGGCCATCTGGGCGGCGCCCGACGGCGACGGCCTGATCGTCATCACGCAGGCCAAGTCGTGGAAGGTCAAACGGATCCGCAACACCCCGCGGGTCACCATCGCCAAATGCGACATGCGGGGCAACCCGAAGAGCGAGGCCGTCGAGGCGCAGGCCACGGTCAACGAGAACCGCACCGCCGACGCCTACCGCGCGATCGGGTCGCGTTACGGGTTGATGGGCAAGGCGTTCAACTTCTTCTCCAAGCTGCGCGGCGGGATGAAGAACAACGTCGCCCTCGAGATCCGGGCGGCATGAGCGATGGCGCCGACGTTCCGCGAGGTCGCCAAGTCCAAGTATCTGCTGCTGACCACGTTCACCAAGGACGGCCGGCCCAAGCCGACGGCCGTCTGGGGAGCGCCCGACGGCGACAAGCTGCTGATCATCACCGACGACGGGTCCTGGAAGACCAAGCGGATCAACAACACCCCGCGGGTGACGATCCAGAAGTGCGGCGTGCTGGGCAGCCCCAAGGGCGCACCGGTGGAGGCGGTGGCGCGCAATCTGCCGGCGTCGGAGACCCGGCGCGTCTACGACGCGGTGGTCCGGCGGTACTGGTGGCACGCCTGGTGGTTCGTGCCGCATTCGCTGGTCCGCGGCGGTATCGGCAAGGTGCATTCCGCCATCGAGGTGCAGGCCGCGTGAAACCCCGGAACCTCGCGCCGAGCCGAGACGTTGTCCCGTCATGGTGATGCGCATGTTCGTCCTGTACGTGGTCATCGAGATGGCGGTGATCATCGCGCTGACCGCGACCATCGGCTTCGGCTGGACCGTGCTGGCCGTGCTCGGCGCGTTCGTGCTGGGACTGGTGCTCGCCGGCTCACAGGTACGCCGGCAGCTGGCCCAGCTGCAGCGCGGCCTCGCCAATCCCGGCGCCACCGACCCCGGCGCGCAGGTCACCGACAGCCTCCTGGTGGCAGTCGGCACGCTGCTGGTGTTCGTCCCGGGCCTGGTCACCACGGCGGTCGGGCTGCTGATGCTGGCCCCGCCGACCCGCTCGGCCATGCGTCCGCTGGCCGCCGGCCTGGCCACCCGCGGGCTGTCCCGCCACGTGATGTTCGTCGGCGGGCGGCGCGACTACATCGACGGCGAGGTCGTCGACGTTCACGATCACGGCACCTCGCCGGTGCGGACACGCCCGGCGATCCTGCCCGAGCCCGAATAGCGGACCCCGCCCGGCCGCCGAGTACGTTCTCCAGCGTGACGACGCTTCTGACCGGTGGACGCATCTACAGCCCCACCCACCCCGACGCGACCGCCATGGCGGTGCGCGGCGACGTCATCGCCTGGATCGGCAGCGACCAGGTGGGACGCGATCAGTTCCCGGAGGCCCGGGTGGTCGACCTCGGCGGCGCCTTCGTGGCCCCGGCCTTCGTCGACAGCCACGTGCACGTGACTGCCACCGGACTCACCCGGTTGGGCCTCGACCTGCGCGAGGCCACCTCCAAGGTGCACTGCCTGCGGCTCATCGCCGACCATGCCGCGGCCTGCGGGCCCGAGGACGTGGTGTGGGCCCACGGCTGGGATGACTCGGGCTGGCCCGACGGCGCGCCGACCACCGCCGAACTCGACGCCGCGGTGCACGCCCGGCCCGCGTATGTGGCCCGGGTCGACGTGCACTCGGCGCTGGCCTCCACCGCGCTGCGCGCCCGCGCGCCCGAACTGGCCGCGGCCGCCGGATTCGACGCCGACGGCGCACTGACCGCCGAGGCCCATCACCTCGTGCGCGCCGCCGCCCGGACCCTGCTGCCGCCCGAGCAGCGCGCACAGGCCCGCCGCCTCGCGCTGGACGCGTTCGCCGCCGCCGGCGTCGTCGCCGTCCACGAATGCGCGGGCCCGGATATCGGCGGCCTCGACGACTGGCGGGAGGTGCGCGCCACCCGCCATGGGGTGGAGGTGACCGGCTACTGGGGCGAGGCGGTACGCACCGCCGCGCAGGCCCGCGCGCTGATCGACGCCACCGGGGCCCGCGGTCTGGGCGGCGATCTGTTCGTCGACGGCGCCCTGGGGTCGCGCACCGCGTGGCTGCACGAGCCCTACGCCGACGCCCCGCACACCTGTGGCAACAGCTACCTGGACGACGACGCGCTGAGCGCGCACCTGTCGGCCTGCACCGAGGCCGGGATCACCGCGGGGTTTCACGTCATCGGCGATCGCGCCGTCGACGCGGCCGTCGCCGCGTTCGGCCGGGCGGTCGAGGTGCACGGCGTCGCGGCGGTGGCCCGCTGCGGCCATCGGCTCGAACACCTGGAGATGGTGTCCGACGCGCAGGCCGCCCAGCTTGGCAGCTGGGGCGTCATCGGCAGCGTGCAACCCAATTTCGACGCCCTCTGGGGCGGCCCCGACGGCATGTACGCGCACCGGTTGGGCGATGCGCGCGCCGAGCGGCTGAACCCGTTCGCGCTGTTAGCATCCCAAGGCGTGCCACTCGCTTTCGGCTCGGACGCGCCGGTCACGGACATCGACCCGTGGCAAACCGTGCGCGCCGCGACGGCCCACCACACCGCGGGAAGTTCGATCTCGCCCCGGGCGGCGTTCGCCGCCGCCACCCGCGGCGGCTGGCGTGCGGCCGGGATCCGCGACGGGGTCACCGGCACCCTGGTGCCCGGCGCACCGGCGTCCTACGCCCTCTGGCGGGTCGACGAACTGGAGGTGGCCGCGCCGGCCGACGCGGTGCAGCGCTGGTCCACCGAACCGGGGTCCCGGGTGCCCGCGCTACCTCGCCTGGGCCCCGACGACGCGTCGCCGCGCAGCCTGCAGACCGTCCACCGCGGCGCGGTGATCTACGGCGCCGACGATGGCTAGCGGCGAGCGTCGGGACCCGAAGCTGGCGGCGAGCCAGGCCGAGGTCACCGACATCATCCCGGCGGTCTCCGACGACGAGCCGCTCGACGACGCGCCGATCAGCGACGAAGCGGGCAGCGACGCGCCCGCGGTGCCCGAGGACCCCGCACCCGATGCGGCCCCGCCGCCGAGTCGGCTGACCCGCATCGGCGGCTGGCTGCTCCCGCGCTGGCCCCGCATGCTCGCCGCGATTGCCGCGGGTGCGCTGCTGAGCGCGAGCTTCGCGCCGCTGGCCTGGTGGTGGGCGGCCGTCCTCGGCTTCGTCGCGCTCGGCGTCGTGCTGACCAGACCGGCCACTACCGCCGCCGGCGGGTTCGGCTACGCCTACCTGACCGGGTTGGCCTTCTATCTGCCGCTGCTGCCGTGGATCAGCGGCCTGGTCGGCGCCGTGCCGTGGCTGGCGCTGGCCGCGGTGTGCGCGCTGTTCCCGGCGGTGTTCGGCCTGCTCGCCGTCGTGGTCCGCGGCCTGCCCGGCTGGCCGCTGTGGTTCGCCTTCGTCTGGGCGCTGGTGGAATGGTTCAAGGCCAGCTTCCCGTTCGGCGGATTTCCCTGGGGGATCATCGCTTTCGGGCAGACCGACGGACCGCTGCTGCCGCTGGCGCAGCTGGGCGGCGCACCGCTGGTCTCGGTGGCGGTGGCGCTGCTCGGGTTCGGTCTGGCGGCGCTGGGCCTGGCGTTCCTGGACTGGTGGCAACGCAAGGACGACCGCGACGTCGCCCCGCCCGCGGTGGTGCTGCCCGGGGTGTGCGTGGCGGTCGTGCTGATGGTGACCGCGCTGGTCTCGCCCGGGGTGCGGCAGTCCGGCGCCGGGTCCGGGGATGATCCCGGCGTGACGGTCGCCGCGGTGCAGGGCAATGTGCCGCGCCTGGGCCTGGAGTTCAACGCCCAGCGCCGCGCCGTGCTCGACAACCACGTCAAGGAGACCCTGCGACTGGCCGAGGACGTACGCACCGGGCGGGCCGCCGCGCCGCACTTCGTGATCTGGCCGGAGAACTCCTCCGACATCGACCCGCTGGCCAACGCCGACGCCGGCGAACAGATCGCCCGCGCCGCCCGCGCCATCGGGGTGCCGATCCTGGTCGGGGCCGTGGTGTCGCATCCGGACTGGTCCCGCGACAACCCGGCGGCCAGCAACACCGTCATCGTCTGGGATCCCGAGGAGGGCCCGGGGGAGCGCCACGACAAGCGCATCGTGCAGCCCTTCGGGGAGTACCTGCCGTGGCGCGGATTCTTCCGGCTGCTGTCGCCCTACGCCGAGCGCGCCGGCTACTTCGTCCCCGGCGACGGCGATGGTGTCGTGGACGCGGCCGGCGTGCCCGTCGGGGTGGCGACGTGCTGGGAGGTCATCTTCGACCACGCCGTGCGGGAATCGGTGCGCAGCGGCGCCCAGCTGCTCGCCGTGCCCACCAACAACGCCACGTTCGACGCGACCATGAGCGAGCAGCAACTGGCCTTCGCCCGCCTCCGCGCCGTGGAACACGACCGCTACACCGTCGTCGCGGGCACCACCGGCATCAGCGCCGTCATCGCGCCGGACGGCCGCGAACTGGCCCGTACGGAGTTCTTCCAGCCCGCCTATCTCGACTCCCAGGTGCGGCTGAAGACCAGTCAGACCCCGGCCACCACCTGGGGGCCGGTCATCCAGTTCGTCCTGGCCGGGCTGGGCGCCGCGGCAGTGTTTGCGGCTCTGCTTCTGGCGATCAGGCAGAATGGTGGGCTGACGCGTCCGACTCGTCGGCGCCGAAATCGACCTCAGACCGACGAGAGCGCGGGCCGGACCGCCGCCGAGACCACCCCCGAGGAGCCACATGACCAGTGAGCGCCCCAGCCAGCGCGCTCTGGTGATCATCCCCACCTACAACGAGCTGGAGAACCTCCCGCTCATCGTGGGTCGGGTGCATGACGCATTGCCGGACATCCACGTCCTGATCGTGGACGACGGCAGCCCCGACGGCACCGGCAAGCTCGCCGACGAGCTCTCGCTGGCCGACCCGGACCGCATCCACGTGATGCACCGGACCACCAAGGACGGCCTCGGCGCCGCCTACCTGGCCGGCTTCGCCTGGGGCCTGAACCGGCAGTACTCGGTGCTGGTGGAGATGGACGCCGACGGCAGCCACGCCCCCGAACAGCTGCATCGGCTGCTCGACGCGGTCGATGCGGGCGCGGACGTGGCGATCGGCTCCCGCTACGTCGAGGGTGGCTCCGTACGCAACTGGCCCGTGCGGCGACTACTGCTGTCCAAGACCGCGAACACCTATTCGCGGCTGCTGCTGGGCGTCGACATCCACGACATCACGGCCGGCTACCGCGCCTACCGGCGCGAGGTGCTGGAGAAGATCGACCTGAGCGCCGTGGACTCGAAGGGCTACTGCTTCCAGATCGACCTGACCTGGCGCGCCATCAACAACGGCTTCAAGGTCGTGGAGGTGCCGATCACCTTCACCGAACGCGAACTCGGCGTGTCGAAGATGAGCGGCTCGAACATCCGCGAAGCCATGATCAAGGTGGCCCAGTGGGGTATCGGGGGCCGCCTCGACCGGGCTCGCGGAGCTCAGTTCCAGTAGGCGCCTCAGCTGCCGCGGCGGCGCGTCTTGATGATGTCGAGGCGCTCCTTGAGCAGCTCCTCGAGTTCCTCGATGGAGCGACGCTCGAGCAGCATGTCCCAGTGCGTCCGCGGCGGCTTGACCTTCTTGGCCTCCGGCGCCTCGCCCTCGAGCAGCGTGCCTTCCAGGCCGTTCTTGCACAGCCAGGTGCCGGGGATCTCGGCGTCGTCGGCGAACGGAACGTCGAATTCCTCACCGTTGTCGGTGCGGTACCGCGCGATCTGACGCGGCGCCAGGTCGTGGTTGCGATCGGTCTCGTAGCTCACGGCCCCGAGCCGACTACCCCTCAATACACGATCAGCCATCGTCATCACTCCCTATCAGCACAAAGTTCACCGGTATCAACGTCACGGACGCCGACGAAGTTCCCCGGCGAGCGTCGACGCGACGAGTCCAACCGTCAAGGATACCGGGAAACCTGAGCACCGGAGTCTAGAGTCGGGTGCCGTGGCACGTCGCAACCGTCCGCAGCCCTGTCGGTGGTGCGGCAGAGAGGTCGCCGAGACCCCGATGGGTCGGCGTCGGCAGTACTGCCGCCAGTCGTGTCGGCAACGGGCCTACGAGCAGCGCGCGCAGGTCAAGGGCACGTCGCTGCCCGCCGACGCCGTCGTGCTGTCCGTCGAGGAGGCGGCCGCGCTCTCGGATCGGGTCTTTCAGGTCCGCTGCGCGGCCGAGGATGTGGCCACGGCCATCGACGAGGGCGCCGACAGCACCGAACTCAAGGAACTCTGCGCGACGCTGCTCGATGCCGCCAAGGCCGCCGACGGCTGGCGCTGAGTACCCACCCGCGAGGGACTACTCGCAGGCGTACCTGGCGCCGACGAACTTGGGCGGCTCGACCTCGCGCAGGCACCCGAACGGTTGGACCCCGGCGTCGCTGAGCGCGACCGCCGTCCGGTGGGCGAAGTTCACGCAGAACAGGCCGTCGGGATCGGAGCGGCACTGGTAGTCGCCGAACCGCAGCGTGCTGCCGTAGGGGAGCTCGGCACCGGTGCCCGCGCTGAACTGACCGGGATCGGCGCGCACCGCACCCACCTGGACCGCCGCGCCGTCGAACTCGACCCACCCGCCGATCCACTCGCCGTAGGCCTCGGCGGGCCGCGGTGGCGGATCGGTGAGAGACACCAGGCACGCCAACGCGCCGTCGGACTTCTCGTCGGTCATGCACTGGGTCTTGCCCGAGGGCGTGACGAAGGCGACCTGGTCGCCCAGTTCGGTGGTGACGCCGTCGCGGGTGGCGCGGTCGAAGTCCGACGCGTCGCCGGCTGCGCCCGCCTCGACCCACCGCGTCACCCCCGGCATCGCGGCCCCGGGGGTGGGAGCGGCCGTCGGAAGGGGGGAGGTGGGGGTGGTCGTCGCAGGTGAGGACGGCGCAGCCGAGGTCGACCGCGACGGGATCGGCGTCAGGCTCGACGGCGCCGACGCCTCGTCGCCGGCGCTCGAACAACCCGCCAGCAGCAGCAATGCGGCGGCCAGCACAGGAATCCGCATGCCCGCCACGTTAGCGGCATCGGCACGCCGGGCCGCGCAGGCGCCAGTACGACCGGGCGTTTCGACTACCGTCAAGTCATGCACGATCGCATCGTCCGCGTGTCGACCGAAGCCGGTCTGGTCGAAGGTTTCACCCGCGACGGCGTCCATCGCTGGCGCGCCATTCCCTATGCCGAACCGCCCGTCGGGGCGCTGCGGTACCGCGCACCCCGGCCGGCGCGCCCGTGGCGCGGCGTCCGGCACTGCCACGCCTTCGCCAACTGCGCACCGCAGCAGCGCAGGTACACCATGACCGGCCCCGGCCGCTACCAGCCGATGAGCGAGGACTGTCTGACGCTCAACGTGGTCACCCCGGAGCGTCCGGCCGAGGGACCGCTGCCGGTCATGGTGTTCATCCACGGCGGAGCCTACACGCTCGGTAGTTCGGCGACCCCCATCTACGACGGGGCCGCGCTGGCGCGCAAGGGGTGCGTCTACGTCTCGGTGAACTACCGGTTGGGAGCGCTGGGCTGCCTGGACCTGTCCGCGCTGTCGACCGACGAGTATCCGATCGACTCGAACCTGTTCCTGCGCGACCTGGTGTTGGCGCTGCGGTGGGTCCGCGACAACGTCGCGGCCTTCGGCGGGGACCCGGACAACGTCACGATCTTCGGGGAGAGCGCCGGCGCGCAGGCCGTGCTCACCCTGCTGGCCGTGCCGGCCGCGAAAGGTCTGTTCGCCCAGGCGATCTCGGAGAGCCCGGCCGCGGGGATGACCAGCTCACCGGAGATCGCCGCGCAGTATGCGCAGCGTTTCGTCGGGCTGATCGGCGCACGCCCGAGCGACGCCGCCCACGCGCTGATGCATGCCGCGCCCCGCGATCTGGTCAACGCCCTGGACCGGCTGATCGCCAACACCTCCGACGAGGTGCTCGGCGCTTTCCCGGCCGGCCCGACCTACGGCGACGACCTGCTGCCGGTCGAACCGATGGAGGCCATGCGCACGGGGCGCGCCGCCGCGGTCCCGCTGATCGTCGGGACCAACGCCGACGAGGGAAAGCTGTTCACCCGCTTCCTGAAGCTGCTGCCCACCACCGAGCACGCCGTGGAGGCCGTCCTGGGCGGCGCGGGGTCGGCCACCCGGGACCGGATCATCGACGCCTACCCGGACTACCCGGCCCGCAACGCCTGTGTGCGCATCGGCGGCGACTTCGCGTTCGGCGCCGCGGCCTGGCAGGTCGCCGAGGCACGCCCGGAAACGGCTCCGACCTACGTGTACCGGTACGACTACGCGCCCCGGCCGCTGCACTGGTCGGGCCTGGGCGCCACCCATGCCACCGAACTGTTCGCGGTGTTCGACATATACCGGACCCGGGTGGGCGCGGCGTTGACGCTGGCCGGGGACCGCAGCGCCGCCCGGCGGGTCAGCCGCGACGTGCAGTCCCGCTGGCGCTCGTTCGCCCGGACCGGCACCCCCGGCCAGGGTTGGCCCGCCTACACGCTCACCGAGCGGCCGGTGATGGTGTTCGACCGGCGCTCGCGGCTGGAATACGATCCGCATCCCGAACGGCGCAGCGCCTGGAACGGTTTCACGCTGGCGAACTGATTGCGCCAATCACGCCCCCGGCGCGGATTCTGCGACCGAGGATGAGGGCATGGACGACACCGCCGCGCCCCGCACCGGCCGCCATCCGCTGGATCCGCTCTCGGCCGACGAGTTCAGCGCGGTCGCCGATTTCCTGCGCGGCCGCGGGGTCGACGCGGGCTGGCGGATCACCTGCATCGAGATGCTCGAGCCGGCCAAAGCCGAGCTCGCCGCCTTCGAGGACGGCGGGCCCCGACCGGCGCGCCGGGCCGTGGCGCTCTGCCTCGACCGCGCCGCGAACGCCACCTACAAATCCGTGGTTTCACTGAGCGACAACCGCATCGAGTCCTTCGAGCACATCCCGGGCGTGCAGGCCAACTTCACCGTCGACGAGTTCGCCGAATGCGATCGGATGCTGCGCGAACATCCCGACGTCATCGCGGCCCTGGCGCGGCGCGGGATCACCGACATGGATCTGGTGTTCATGGACACCTGGACCTACGGGGCGGCCGTCGCGCCGCCGGAGTACCGCGATCGCCGCCTCGGTTGGTCGGACACCTGGGTCCGCAAGGAGCCCGGTGCCAACCCGTATGCGAGTGCCGTCAGCGGTTTTCACTGCGTGATCGACCTGAACGCGATGCAACTGCTGCGCATCGAGGACACCGGACCGTTCGCCGAGGGGGCGCCGCTGCCGCAGACCATGGGGGAGTACCTCCCGGCACGGATCCCGGAACTGCTGCGCGACCGGTGGCAGCGCGAGCCGCTCAAACCCCTCGAGATCACCCAGCCCGAGGGCCCGTCGTTCACCCTCGACGGCAACCTGCTGCGCTGGCAGAACTGGAGCCTGCGGGTGGGGTTCAACCATCGTGAGGGCATGACGCTGCACCAGGTCCGCTACCGCGACGCCGACCGGGAACGCCCTGTCGCCCACCGGATGTCGTTCGCCGAGATGATGGTCCCCTACCGGGACCCCAGCGACGACCACTACCGCCGCACGGCCTTCGACATCGGCGAGTGGGGACTGGGCTTCATGACCACCTCGCTGACGCTGGGCTGCGACTGCCTCGGTGAGATCCGTTACCTGGACGCCACATTGCACAACAGCAGGGGCGAGCCGTACACCATCGCCAACGCGGTGTGCATCCACGAGGAGGACAACGCGGTGCTGTGGAAGCACGTCGACCACGACACCGGCGCCGAGGTCCGCCGGATGCGTCGGCTCACGGTGTCCTGCCATGTCACGGTGGCCAATTACGAGTACCTGGTGTACTGGCGTTTCCACCAGGACGGCAACATCGAATGCGAGATCCGGGCCACCGGGATCATGGTCACCACGCCGCTGCCGCCGGGACGCGACGGCCACCCCAACGGAACCCTGGTCGACGAGCGCACCTACGCGCCGTTCCATCAACACTTCCTGGTGGCCCGTCTCGACCTGGACGTCGACGGCACCGACAACACCGTCTTCATGACCGAGACCGTGACCGAACCGATGGGCCCGGACAACCCGTACGGCCTGGCGCTGGTGCAGCGCAACGTGCCGCTGCACACCGAGGCCGAGGGCATGCAGGACATGAACTTCGCCACCCAGCGGGCCTGGAAGGTGGTGAACACCAACGTGGTCAACGGTCTTGGCAGCCACCCGTCCTACAAGCTGGTCCCCGGCGGCGCCATGCCGGCGATGTTCGATCCGCAGTCGCCGGTGTTCGCTCGCGCGACGATGATCGGCCACACCCTGTGGGTCACGCCGAACCATCCCGACGAGCGTTGGCCGGCAGGCGAATTCGTCAACCAGTCGAGCACCGACACCGGACTGGGCGCCTGGACGCGGGCCAACCGGTCCATCGACAACACCGACGTGGTGCTGTGGTACGTGTTCGGGATCCACCACATCACCCGGCCCGAGGAGTGGCCCATCATGTCGGTGGACGTCGTCTCGTTCTGGCTGAAGCCGTCGGGTTTCTTCGACCGCAATCCGGCGCTGGATGTAGCGGCCACCCCGGCCGCCTGTCATGGCGCCGGACCCCAGCGCTGACCGCTTGACACCTGTCATAGGTTGAGGGCGTGCAGAACCATGTCAACGATGCCGTGCTCGAGCGCCCTTCCGACCTGACCGCCCCGTGGCTGACCGAGGTGCTCGGCGCCGGCACCGTCACCTCCTGGACCACCGAGCGGATCGGCACCGGGCAGATGAGCGAGTGCTACCGCGTGACGCTGGACTACGCCGACGGGACCCCCGGGCCGGCATCGGTGGTCCTCAAGGTCGCCGCCAGCGAGCCCACCAGTCGCGAGACCGGCCACAGCCTCGGGCTCTACGAACGCGAGGTCCGGTTCTACACTGACATCGCGCCGCGCCTGCACGGCCCCATCGCGCACTGCTACCACGCGGCCTACGACCCCGAGACCGGCATCTTCGACCTGGTCCTCGACGACGCCGCCCCGGCCGAACCGGGCAACGAAATCCTCGGCGCCACTGTGGAACAGGCGCTGCTGGCGGTCACCGAACTCGGCCGCATCCACGGTTCGCTGCGCGGCGACACCCAGGTGGCCGGCGCGGACTGGCTCAACCGCGAGGCCCCGGTGAACCAGGCCCTGCTCAGCGCGCTGTATGCGGCCTTCACCGACCGCTACGCCACCCAGATGAGCGACGAGCAGCGCATGGTGTGCGACCGCCTGGTGGCCGGTTTCGACGAGTACCTGGTGGGCGAGGCCGACGGCCCGCAGGGCCTGGTGCACGGCGACTATCGACTGGACAACATGCTGTTCGGCACGGAAGGAGCCAAGCGCGCACTGACGGCCGTGGACTGGCAGACCGTGACCTGGGGACCGGCGTTCACCGACCTGGCCTATTTCCTGGGCTGCGCCCTGCCAACGGAACTGCGCCGCGAGCACTTCGAGGAGTTCATCAGCGCCTACCTCGACGGCCTCGGACCGGAGTCGGGTCTGGTCGCGGTCGACGTGCGCGAAGGGGTGCGCCGGCAGAGCTTCTTCGGGGTGATGATGGCGATCGTGTCCTCCATGCTGGTGGGACAGACCGAGCGCGGTGATCAGATGTTCATGACCATGCTCGGGCGGCACTGCGCGCAGGTGCTCGATACCGACGCGCTGGCCATCCTGCCGGCGCCATCCGCACCGGAACCGTTGCGCCCCAACGAATCCGACGAGTTCGCCCACGAACGCACCGACGAGGCGCTGTGGAACGAGAGTTGGTACTTCGACTTCGTCGACCCGGCCGCGAACCTGGGCGGCTGGCTGCGGCTGGGCCTGTACCCGAACGAGGACCACGCCTGGGTCAACGCGATGCTGTGCGGCCCGGACCTGCCGACCATCGCGCTGAACGATTTTCGCGCCGAGGTCCCGGCCGACCCGTTCGCGGTGCGGGCCGCGAACAGCACGCTGACCCAGGAGGTGCTCGAGCCGCTGCGCTCCTACCGGGTCACCGCCAACGGACGCGGCCAGGCCTTCGAGGATCCGGCGGCGTTGCTGCGCGGCGAGAGCGGTCGCGACGTGGACGTGTCGATGGATCTGGTGTGGACCACCACCGGCACCCCGTACCAGTACCGCATCACGCCGCGCTACGAGATCCCCTGCACGGTCAGCGGAACCGTCACCGTGGGGGAGCGGACCTACACCATCGCCGACGTTCCCGGGCAGCGGGACCATTCCTGGGGCGTGCGGGACTGGTGGAGCATGGAGTGGGTGTGGAGTGCACTGCACCTGGACGACGGCACCCACCTGCACGGCGTGGACATCCGCATCGACGGGATGCCGCCGATCGGTATCGGCTACGTGCAGCGGGGCGACGAACTCACCGAGCTGGATTCGGTACGCGCCGAGGAAGTGTTCGCGCCCAACGACTTACCTGTCTCGACCGCGCTGACGCTGCAGCCCGGCGATGTGGTGGCCAGCGCGGAGGTGGTCGCGCACGCCCCGGTTCGCCTCGAGGCACTCGACGGCCGGGTCAGTCACTTCCCGCGGGCGTGGGCGAAGATCACCACCGCCGACGGGCGCACGGGCGTGGGCTGGCTGGAGTGGAATCGCAACCGCTGAGTCAGCCCAGTTCGACCAGCGCCCGCACGGTTGGCGTGCACTTCGCCGACGATGTTCGCCTCGGCCACGCGCTCATGCTGTCATAATCCCGCGCCCCGCGAACGACGTTGCGGGTTCGGGCGAACATGCTTGCAATAGGCCGACCGTGCGATGACACTGAGTGGGTCCCACCCGCGCGCGGTTGGCTTAGGAGGCAACACATATGGGCTCTCCGATCGTGGTCATGGGGGTTTCCGGTTCCGGAAAGTCGGTGGTGGGGGCCGCGCTGGCACAACGATTACGGGTCCCGTTCGGCGATGCCGACGACTTCCATCCCGAAGCGAACATCGCCAAGATGTCGGCCGGGCACCCGCTCGACGACGACGACCGCTACCCGTGGCTCGAGCGGATCGGTCAGTGGCTCGCCGAACACGGCGACGGCGGTGTCGTCGGATGTTCGGCGCTCAAACGCAAGTACCGCGACCAACTGCGCAGCCACCACCCCGATACCGTGTTCCTGCACCTGACCGGGACCATCGAGTTGATCGGCCGCCGCCAGGCCAGCCGGCCAGGGCATTTCATGCCGGCCTCGCTGCTGCAGTCTCAGTTCGACACCCTCGAGAATCTCGGCGACGACGAGCGGGGCATCGAGATCGACGTCGACCAGAGTATCGATTCGATTGTCGATGAATACATTTCGCGGACCGGACAGGGGACACCATGACCTCGACGCTGAGCGTGCTGGCCCAGGACAAGCCCGAACTGGTCGAACCCGTCGCCTCCGGCGGCCAGCTGATCCTGGCGTTCCTGGCCGGCATCGCCGTCATCGTCGTCCTCATCACCGTCGTCAAGCTGCACCCGTTCCTGTCGTTGATCTTCGGCGGACTGACGGTCGGCCTGGTCGCGGGCGAGGGCCTGGACACGGTGCTCGCGTCCTTCTCCGACGGGTTCGGCTCCACGGCGGCCGGGGTGGGCATTCTGATCGCCCTGGGCGCGATGTTCGCCAAACTGCTCGCCGACTCCGGCGGCGCCGACGAGATCGTCGACACCATCATCGGTGCGGCCTCGCCCCGGATGTTGCCGTGGGCAATGGCACTGGTGGGCGCGATCATCGGCCTGCCAATGTTCTTCGAGATCGGCCTGGTGCTGCTGATGCCGGTGATCTACCTGGTGGCCCGGCGCTCGGGGCTGTCGCTGATCACCGTCGGCGTGCCCGCGCTGGCGGGCCTGTCGGCCATGCACGGGTTCGTGCCGCCCCACCCCGGACCGTTGACCGCCGTCGGCCTGCTGAATGCGGACCTCGGCATCACGCTCGGACTCGGGATCCTGGTGGCGATCCCGACGATCGTGGTGGCCGGCCCCTTGTTCGGCAAGCTGGCCGGCCGCTGGGTGATGATCGAGGCGCCGGACACCTTCGACGCCGACGAGTTCGGCGACGACCCGGACCGGCGCCGACCCTCGTTCGGGATCACGTTGTTCTCGGTGCTGTTGCCCGTCGTGCTGATGATGGGCAAGGCGCTGGCCGAGATCTTCATCGCCGACGAATCCGATCTGGTGCGCCAGACCCTGTCCAGCCTCGGTACGCCCACCATCGCCCTGCTGCTGGCCGTGATCGTCGGGATGTTCACCCTCGGCCGCGGCGGCGGAATGACGCGCGAGCAGGTCACCAAGGCTGTCGAGGCCGGGCTGCCGGGCGTCGCGGGGATCATCCTGATCGTCTCCGCCGGTGGCGGTTTCAAACAGGTGCTCGTCGACAGCGGCATCGGCACGCTGCTGGCGCGGTGGGCCGAGAGCGCGAACATCTCGGTTCTGTTGCTGGCCTGGGTGCTGGCCGTGCTGATCCGCCTGGCCACCGGTTCGGCGACCGTGGCCACCATCACGGCGTCGTCGTTGATGCTGGGCCTGACCGAGGGCATGAGCACCGGTCAGGTGTCGCTGGTCGTGCTGGCCGTCGGCGCCGGCTCGCTGTTCTTCTCCCACGTCAACGACGCCGGATTCTGGTTGGTCAAGGAGTACTTCCGGATGTCGGTCGGTCAGACCATCAAGACCTGGTCGATCATGGAGACCGTGCTGTCGGTGTCGGGCCTGCTGGTGGTGCTGGCCCTCGACCTGTTCATCTGACCCGCGCCGAGACCCCGAACCGAGTCAGCTCTGCACCACCTGAGTGCCGCCGGCCAACTCGTCGTGCTTGCCCTGCTTGGTGGGGCTGCCGCTGATGGTCACCGCGATGACGATGTAGGCGATCGGCGCCAGGATCCAGCCCAGGCACGGCACCAGTTGCAGCAGGGTGAAGATGTTGCGCACCGCGGCCTGGCGGGCGTCGGGGTTGGGCGCGCCGCCGACACCGCGCACGCTCAGTCCGAGCAGCTTCTTGCCCGGCGTCCAGCCCTTATTCGTCTCGAACAGCACGAAGTAGACGAACATCAACAGCCCGGAGAACAGGCCCGTCACCATGATTCCGGTGTTCACACCCGCGATCTGGCCGTCGCCGAGACCGCCGAAGAGCCAGCCGAGCAGGCCCGCGGCGATGCTGACGATGATGCCGTCGATGACACGCGCGAGGAATCGCATGCCCAGGCCGCCGGGCTTGCCGGGCGCCGGGGGATAGCCGCCGTACTGCGGCGGCGGATATCCACCCGGCTGACCGTAGGGCGGTGGGGGCGGCGGATACCCGCCGGGCGGCCCGTACTGCGGCGGGTTGTTCGGATCGAAGTCACCGGTAGACATGGTCGCCAATCTACCGTCGCGGCCCTGCGCCGGTGACGAACCGAACAGGTCGACGATCAGCCTCGGCGGCGGGCGCGGGCGCGTTTGCGCGCCTCGGCGGCGGCCTCCTCGCCCTGCTGGCGGGCCGCGTGGGCCAGTTCCCCGCCGCGGTCGCGGGCCGTCTCGGCCAACTCGCCGCCGCGCTCGCGGGCCACGTGGGCCAGTTCGCCGCCCCGCTCGCGGGCCACGTGGGCGAGTTCGCCGCCGCGTTCGCGGGCGACGTGCGCCAGTTCGCCGGCCAACTCGGCGCCGCGTTCGCGGGCGGTCTCGAGCAGCGGCGCGGATCGTTCGGCCGCCACGCCGGCGAGTTCCTTGCCCCGTTCGGCGCCGACGTGCAGACCCTCGCTGAGTCGATGTCCGACGCGTTCGCCGAACTCACTGTCGAGCAACGAGTTCGAGCCGCCGGAGCCGGGCAGCGCCGAGCTGACGGTGTCGGTGAGCTTGGCGGCGGCGCGGCGACCGCGCCAGCCCAGCGAGGGCTTGCCCGCGGTGTCGGCCGAGGCGATCATCAGACCACCCAGCAGGCTCACGTCGGTGAGGAAGTCGCGGCGCTTGCGGGCCTTGACCTCCGGATCGGTCTCCTGCCAGAACATATGCGCGCCAAGGTTTCCCGGGATCACGGTCGCGGCCAACACCGCCGAGGCCAGCCGCGGGACCTTGCCGGTGGCCAGCAGCACGCCGCCACCGATCTGGACCGCGGCGTTGATCCGGGCCACCGTCTCGGCGTTCTGCGGGACGTTCGACGAAACGGGTTCGGGCAGCTTCTGCAGCCCTTCGAGGGTGGGTTGCGCCGCATCGGCGGCGGGTTTGGGGCTGCGAAGCGCCTCCACCCCCTGGCCGATGAATGCGGTAGCCAACAGCGGACGAGCGATTCTGCGTAGCAACATGCCCGGGGTGTTCCCCGCCGCGGTACCGGACAAACCTGGCCGGTCAGGACAGCAGCAACCGCGCGGAACGCTCCAGCACATCGGCAATCTGCTGGTAGGACGCGTGGCCGATGCCGGCGCGCACCAGGGCCCCGGCATACAGCAGCTCCAGGGAGCCGACCAGTTCCGGATCGGCGTCGGGCCCCAGTGCCGCGGTCAGCCGGCGGTTGATCTCGGCGCCGATCCGCAGGCGGAGGTGTTCGACGTCGGGATCCTTGCCCAGCAGCGCACTGGTGACCGCCCCGGCCAGTTCGGGCTCGTTGGCCAGCAACAGCGCGATGTGGCGCAGGACGGCGACCACCCGGTCCGTGGCATCCGGTGCGTCGTTGGACGGTGCCGGGGTGGTGGCCAGCCGGCGCCAGAACACCTCGGCGACCAGATGTTCCTTGGAGGAGAAGTAGGTGTAGGCCGTCGCCGCGCCCACCCCGGCTTCGGCGGCGACCATCCGGATGGTCAGCCCGGCGAATCCCTCGCGGCTCAGCACCTCGACCGCGGACCGTCCCAGCCGGTCGACGGTATCGGCTTGCTTGGCCGTAAGACGACGACGCGTCGCCTCCCGAGTTACCGGTTCGGACACATGTCCGGACGCTACTACAACCCGATGGGGCGGGCAACAATGCGCGCTGGCCACAGCCATTCCCGACGCGATAGGTTGCCTACATGACCGACACCGCCGCCACCGCCGGCGCGCAAACCTCCGAGACCACCCGCCGTCTGTTCGAACTGGCCGACCGCGTGATCGGGTTCATGCCCGCCGACGAGGGCCGGGCCCTCTACGAGGCGGCCCGGACCTACCTCGACGGCGGCGCCGGGGTCGAGATCGGTACCTACTGCGGCAAATCCACCGTGTTGCTCGGGGCAGCCGCCGCCGAGACCGGCGGTGTGCTGTTCACCGTCGACCACCATCACGGTTCGGAGGAACATCAGGTCGGCTGGGAATACCACGACGCCACCATGGTGAACCCGAAGACCGGGTTGTTCGACACGCTGCCGACCTTCCGCCACACCCTCGACGAGGCCGCACTGGCCGACAATGTCGTTGCGGTGGTGGGGAAGTCGGCCGTGGTGGCGCGGCACTGGAGCACGCCGCTGCGGTTGCTGTTCATCGACGGCGGGCACACCGAGGAGGCCGCGCACCGCGACTTCGACGGCTGGGCCAAGTGGGTGCAGCGCGACGGGGCACTGATCATCCACGACGTGTTCCCGAATCCCGCCGACGGCGGACAGGCGCCCTTCCAGATCTACCGGCGCGCAGTGGAAAGCGGTCAGTTCCAGGAAGTTTCGGCCACCGGGACGCTGCGGGTCCTGCAGCGCATCGCGGGTTCGGCCGGCGAGGCCGTGTGAGGGTCCTCAGCGTTCGGCGCTGACGCACCGGCAGTCGAACTCGCCCTCGAGGCCGCGGGGCAGTGTGGCGTCCCGGAAGATCGCGGCGCCGGCCGTCGCGCCCGAGAGTGCATCGGCGGCCAGCACCACCGCCGCCCCGGTCCAGGTGGTGCGCTCCACCGGCCAGCGCTTGCCGTCGGCGTACACCAGACCGGTCCAGTAGGAACCGTCGCGCTCGCGCAGGTGTTGCATGTTCGCGAACTGTTCGAGGGCGCGGTCCCGGTCGCCGAGGACATCCAAAGCCAGGACCAGCTCGCAGGTTTCGGCGCCGGTGACCCACGGCCGGTCGCTGACGCACCGGATGCCCAACCCCTCGACCACGAACTCGTCCCAGCGCGCCGCGATGCGGTCCTCGGCCTGCTGACCGCGCATCGCGCCGCCGAGGATCGGGTAGTACCAGTCCATCGAGTGGCGCGGTTTCTCGGTGAAGGCGTCGGGGTGGTCGGCGATGGCGTGACCCAACCGCCCCAGCGCCAACTCCCACGCCGGCTGGGCCTGGCCCAGGTGGTTCGCCAGCGCGACCGCGCAGCGGATGCTGTGATAGATGCTCGCCGAACCGGTCAGCAGCGCCTCCGGCAGCGGCCCGGAAGGCGACTGCGCCCAGCAGATCTCGCCGCCGGCGCGCTGCAGACCCAGGACGAAGTCGATGGCCCGCGCCACCGTCGGCCACATCGTCTCGGCGAACGCGTCGTCGCCGGTGACCAGCACGTGATGCCACACCCCGGTAGCGATGTAGGCGCAGAAGTTGCTGTCGCTGTTGGCGTCCTCGATCACCCCGGCGCGGTACTGGATGGGCCAGGACCCGTCGGGCCGCTGCTCACGGCGGCACCAGTCATAGGCCCGGCGCGCCGGTTCGAGCAGGCCCGCGGTGCTCAGCGCCATGGCGCACTCGACGTGGTCCCACGGGTCGGTGTGCCCGGTCGGCGACCACGGGATCGCGCCCGTGGGCTCCTGGGTGGCCGCGATCGAGGTCGCGGTGGCCAGGCACTGCTCGGCGCTCAGTGTGCCCGGGACCTCGGGCAGCTCAGACCAGGGCAACGTCCACCGCCGGCTTGTCGAAGTACAGCGCCACGCTCTTGCCGATCAGCGGGTTCAGGGCGGCCTCGGCGACCCGGGTCAGCAACGGCCGCTGCATCATGTCCCACACCAGCAGCCGGTGATAGGCACCGACCGCAGGGTGCTCGGACTCCTCCACGCCCACAGCGCATTTGAGCCACCAGAACGGCGAGTGCAGGCTGTGCGCGTGATGGGTGTGGGTGAACTTCAGGCCCCGCGCGGCGATCTTGTCGCGCAACTCGTCGGCCTTGTAGATGCGGATGTGACCGCCCTCGTTGGCGTGGTACTCGTCCGACAGCGCCCAGCAGATGCGTTCCGGCAGCCAGCGCGGCACCGTCACGGCCAGCTTGCCGCCCTTCTTCAGGACCCGCACCAGCTCCGCGATCGCGGCGTCGTCCTCGGGGACGTGCTCGAGGATCTCCGAAGCGATCACGCAGTCGAAGGTGCCGTCCTCGTAGGGCAACTCGAGCGCGTTGCCCACGACCGCCTCGGCGCGCGCCGACGACGGCACCTCACCGGCCTCGGCCATGGCCTCGAACATGGTGGCCACCTCGGCCATGTCGGTGGCGCTCTGATCGAACGCGACCACCTCGGCGCCGCGCCGATAGGCCTCGTAGCTGTGCCGTCCGGCGCCGGCACCGACGTCGATCACCTTGACGCCGGGTCCCACCCCGAGCCGGTCGAAGTCGACCGTCAGCATGGGCGGCGCCGTTCGATCGCGCGCTCGTAGACCGCGACGGTCTGGGCCGCCACCGACTCCCAGCTGTAGACGTCGAGGGCGCGTTGCCGTCCCGCGATGCCGATCTCGTAGCGTCGTTCCGGGGAGTCCAGCAGGCGGCCCAGCGTGGCGGTGAGTTCCTCGACGTCGCCGGGGGTGACCAGTTCGGCGCACGCGCCCTGGGTGCCGAGCACCTCCGGTAGCGCCCCCGCGCGGCTGGCGACGATCGGGGTCCCGCTGGCCATCGCCTCCACCGCCGGCAGCGAGAAACCCTCGTAAAGCGAGGGGATGCAGGCGATCTCAGCGGAGGCCAGCAGACCGGCCAGCTCCTCGTCGGACACCCCGCTGGAGATGTGCACGATGTCGGCGATCCCGAGTTCGGCGATCTGCTTCTGGGTGGGGCCGTTGCTCTCCAGCTTGGCCACCAGTTGCAGTTCCACGTCGCGTTCGGTGCGCAGCTTGGCCACCGCCTGCAACAGGTTCGAGACGCCTTTGAGCGGCACGTCGGCGCTGGCGATGGCGATGATCCGGCCCGGCACCCGCGGTTCCAGGGTAGGTGCGAAGACCTCGGTGTCCACGCCCAGCGGCACCACCCGCAGTTGATCGGGGCGCACGCCGAAGTCCTCGGCGATGTCGGCGGCCGAGGTGCTCGAGACCGTCAGCAGGTCGGGGATCTGCTTGGCCACCCGCTTCTGCATCTCGGCAAAGCCGTACCAGCGGTGCACCAGCGGTTTGCGCCACCACCGCGCGGCGGCCAGATCCAACACGCGGTCCCGGGTGATCGGGTGGTGCACGGTGGCCACCACCGGCAGCCCGGAGCCGGCGATCTTCAGCAGCCCGGTGCCCAGGCTCTGGTTGTCGTGGACGATGTCGAATCGGTTCTCGGGGTCCCGCTGCCGCTCGGCCAGCAACCGGGCCGCCCGCAGGCCGAAGGTGCGCGGTTCGGGGAAACCCGCCGTCCACATGGTCGCCAGCTCGAGCAGGTCGATGCTGGTGCGCAGTTCGCTGGGCCGGGGGACCCGGAACGGATCCGGTTCGCGGTACAGATCCAGGCTGGGCACTTTGCGCAGCGTGACGCGCGGATCCAGGCCGTCGGGGTAGGGCTGTCCGGAGAACACCTCGACGTGGTGGCCCAGCTCGACCAGACCGCGGCTGAGGTGGCGCACATAGACCCCCTGCCCGCCGCAGTGGGTCTTACTGCGATACGACAGCAACGCGATTCGCATGCTCAAGCCACCCCACTGTTCTGTCTGGACATGTGTCCAGACCTTAATTCGCCTGGCTAGCGAGTGCAACGCGCACCCGTCTGACCAGGCCAGAGACCGTAGCGCAGGACCCGTTCCGCTGCGCCGGGCGAGCCGTTACGGTGGTGTCATGCGTGCGTTGATCATCGTCGACGTCCAGAACGACTTCTGCGAGGGCGGATCGCTGGCCGTCACCGGGGGCGCCGCGGTGGCCCGCGCGCTCACCTCCCGACTGGCCGGCGAACACGGCTACGACCACATCGTGGCGACGATGGATTTCCACATCGACGCCGGATCGCACTTTTCCGAGACCCCCGACTACCGCGAGTCCTGGCCACCGCACTGCGTGGCGGGCTCGCCGGGCGCCGAATTCCACCCGGACCTCGAGACCGCGGCCATCGAGGCGGCGTTCCGCAAGGGCGCCTACTCGGCGGCCTACAGCGGCTTCGAGGGGACCGACGAACAGGACACGACGTTGGCCGACTGGCTGCGGCAGCGCGGCGTCGAGGCCGTCGACGTGGTCGGCATCGCGACCGACTACTGTGTGCGCGCCACGGCGGCCGATGCCGCCGCGGCCGGTTTCGACACCCGGGTCCTGCTGGACCTGACGGCGGGGGTGGCCGCTGACTCCACCGCGTCCGCGGTGGCGGATCTGCGCCAGGCGAACATCGAAATCATCACGGACTCCACGGATCTCAGCATTCGATGACCCTCGACGAAGCGCAGTTGCTGGCCGCTGTCGAGCGCTCCCCGGAAGCTGCCGGCCGCCACGATCGGCAAGCCTGGGTCGGGTTGTTCACCGGTGACGGCCGGGTCGAGGACCCCGTGGGGTCGGCGCCCCACGTCGGCCACGCGGCACTCGGCCGGTTCTTCGACACGTTCATCGCCGGGCGCGACATCGTGTTCCACCGCGACCTCGACATCGTGTGCGACCGCACCGTGATCCGGGACCTGACGCTGGCCATCGCAATGGGTCCGCAGGTGCGGATGGCGGTGCCCGCGGTGCTGCGCTACGACCTGCGCGAGGACGATGACGAGCTCAAAATCGCTTCGCTGCAGGCGCATTGGGAACTGCCGCCGATGCTGCGGCAGTTCCTCGGCAACGGCCTCGCGGCGCTGCCGGCCGGATTCGCCCTGAACCGGGCGCTGCTGGCCAACCTGGGTGTCGGCGGGCTGATGGGATTCCTGCGGGGCCTACGCCGTCCCGGTCCGCGGCAACGGGAGGCCGTCGTGGAGGCGCTGACCGCGCTGTCGGTCGGCGACGAACTCGGCATCCGGCGCAGCCTGGGCACCGCGCAGTTGTCGGTCGACCTCGACGAACTACGGACCCGCTGCTACGGCGCCAGCTGGGCCAAGGTGATCGCGGCCGGCCAGTCGGTGACCGCGACGGTGCACGCCGCCGACCGCCGGATGGTGGTCATCGCCGACTTCGCCGGCCGCGCCGCCATCGAACGGCTCCAGGTCTTCGGTTGACGCTTCAGACGGGGCGCTTGCGCCGGTAGAGGGTGCCCAGGGCCAGCAGCGCCAGGCTGACCACCAGGATCACCGTGGCGAGCACGTCGATCTGCGGCGGCACCGCGGCCTTGGTGGCGGCGTTGACGTAGAGCGGATAGGTGACCGTCGAGCCGCTGACGAAGTAGGTGATGATGAAGTCGTCGAGCGACAACGCGAAGGACAGCATCGCCGCAGCGACAATGCCCGGGACGATCAGCGGCAGAGTCACTTTGGCGAAGGTGCGGACCGGTCCGGCGCCCAGGTCCAGCGAGGCATCCTCCAGGGTCCAGTCGAATCCGCGGACCCGGGCGCGCACCGTCAGCGCGATGAAGCTGATCTGGAAGGCGACGTGGGCGATGACGATGGTGGTGAATCCGCTGGCCCAGCCGAGGTCGAGGAACAGCGTCAGCAGCGAGGCGCCGAGCACCACCTCCGGCGCGGTCAGCGGCAGCACCAGGAACGCCTCGACGCCCTTGCTGCCGCGGAAACGCTGACGTACCAAGGCAACTGCCAGCAGGGTGCCGAGCACCAGGGCGATCGCGGTGGAGACGGCGGCCACCACCAGACTCATCTGCAGCGCCTCGGTCAGCGCCGGGTACTTGAACGGGTCGGCCCAGTTCTCCAGCGTGAAGCCCTGCCAGGTGTAGTTGAACTTGCCGACGGGCTTGTTGAAGGAGAACAGCACGATCACGAAGATCGGCAGGAAGATGTAGAGCATCACCAGCGCGGCGATGGCCCGCAGCACGAAATCGCCGACCTTGCCGCTGCTGAGGCGCCGCCGCGACCGGATCCGGGCGCGCGATTCCGCGGGCCCGGTATCGGGGCCGGTGCTCGCGACCGTGCTCATACCAGGTCCTCCGTGCCCAGGGCCTTCGTGTAGGACAGCACACCGGCCAGGATCAACGCCATCAGCATGAAGCTCAGGGCCGCGGCCGCCGGATAGTCCTTGACCACCAGGAACTGCTTCTGGATGACGTTGCCGATCATCGTGGTCTGGGTGCTGCCGAGATAATCGGCGTTGATGAAGTCGCCCACCGCCGGGATGAACACCAGCATGCTGCCGGCGATCACCCCGGGCATCGACAGCGGCAGGATCACCTTGCGGAAGGCCCGGAAACTCGACGAGTACAGGTCGCGGGAGGCCTCGAGCAGCCGCGCATCGATCTTCTCCAGGCTCACATACAGCGGCAGGATCATGAATATCACCCAGTTGTAGATCAGGCCGCCGATCACCGCCCAACTGGTCGACAGCAGCCGTCCCTCCTCGGGCAGCAGGCCGATCGACCCCAGCGCGCTGACCACCACGCCGTCGTCGGCCAGGATGGTTTTCCAGGCCAGCGTCCGGATCAGGAAGGTGACGAAGAACGGCAGGATCACCAGCCCCAGCAGCAGGCTCTTGAACCGGCCCGACTTGAACGCGATCACATACGCCAGCGGGTACGAGATCAGCAGGCACACCACGGTTGCCGTCAGCGCGTACCCCAGCGACCGGAAAATCTGCTCCTGATAGGTGGTGAACGCCTCGGCGTAATTGCCGAAGTCCCACGCGAAGGTCAGCGTCGGCAGATACACCGAGCCGCCCGAGGTCGACAGCGACGTCCGGAACAGCGACCAGAACGGGATGACGAAGAAGATCGCCAGGTAGGCCAGCGCCGGCAGGATCATCAGGTACGGCGCGATCCTGCTGCGCTGCCGACCGCTGGTGGCGACTCCGGCCATCTAGGGCCTCACCCTCATGGCGTCAGCCGCCGGTGATCGTGGCGTAGGCGGCGTTGAACTCCTGCGTCTGCTCGTCGCTGAGGGCCGGCCAGGCGTGCAGCTTGGCCAGGACGTCCGACGGCGGGTTCACCAACGGGTTCCCCGCGATGGCCGGGTCGATCTTGGCCAGCTCGTCGGTCATGTCGGACAGCACCGGGACAAACTGGGTGGCAGCAACAAGTTTCGCGTAGTTCGGCCGGTCGTAGACGTAGTCGATCCAGGCCTCGGCGCCCTTCTGGTTCTGCGTGGTGTAGGGGATCACCTGGTTGTCGATGAACCAGGTGCCGCCCGAGTCGGGGACCACGAACTCCAGGTCCGGGTTGTCGGCCTGCAGCTGCACCACGTCGCCAGAGTAGGCCTGGGCGATCACGACGTTGCCCGCCGCCAGGTCGTCGCCGTAGTCGTTGCCGGTGAACCGGCGGATCTGCCCGCTGTCCTTGTGTTCGCGGATCAGGTCGACGGCCTTCTGGATGGACTCGATGCTCGGATCGTCCAGCGAGCTGCCCTGCGCGAGCATCACCAGGCCGAGGCCGTCCTGCATGTCCGAGAGCAGGCTGACCTGCCCGCGGAAGGCGGGATCCCACAGGTCGTCCAGCGAGGTGATGGGGCGGCCGGTGGCGGCCTTGTTGTAGGCGATGCCCACCATGCCGGACATGTACGGGGCCAAGAACTTCCGGCCCGGGTCGATGGCGGCGTCCACCAGATCGGTGCGCAGATTCTTCTTGTTCGGGACGCGTTCCTCGCTGATCTCGTTGAGCCAGCCCAGGTTCATCAGCCGCGCGGCCATGAACTCGCTGGGGATCACCAGGTCGGCGCCGATGTCCTGCTTGCGCGACAGCGGCTCCTTGAACTTGGCGAACCACTCCTCGTTGTCGTTGAAGTCTTCCTTGTAGTCGACGGTCAGCCCGCTGGCGGTCTGGAACGCGGCGACGAACCCGTCGGCCATGTAGTAGGGCCAGTTGGAGATGCGCAGCGTGCCGGTGGCCGGCGAGCCATCGTCCGGCGGCGCGGTGTCAGTGCTGCCGGACCCGCTGTCGGAGCCGCACGCGGTCAGAAACGACGGGCCGAGCACCAGCGCCGCGGCGGCCGCGGCGCCGCCGCCGAGGAAGCGCCGCCGCGAGGCCCGGTTGGTCGCGAGGTGGGCCGGCCGGCGCGGATCGATGTCATGGGGAGTGGGCATGGCCGCGAACGCCTTTCGTCGGGAAACGGGGGTCAGGAGTCACCGAGCATCTCCTCGAGATCCTCGGTGGTCGGGATGTCAGCGGCCGGCAGCACCAGCGACGCCTCGGGGGACCACGCGACGTAGACCTGATCGCCGGGGCGCAGCATCGGCAGCTGCTGTTCGGCGCCGACATGGGCGACGATGGGGGAGCCGTCCGCTGCGGCCAGCGACAACCGCAGCACCGGCCCCTGGAAGGTGAGGTCGGTGACCGTGGCGGGCACCGAAACCACCTCGGAGGTGGGCGGTTCCATCGACACCCGCACGCGCTCCGGTCGCACCATCAGCGTCGCGTGCCCGCCGCTTTCGATGGTGGTGTCACCCGGGGTGGCGGCCAGCGTGGTGCCCAGCACCTCGACCTCGACGAAGTCGCGGTTGACCCGACCGGTCTGCCGGCCGTGCCACAGGTTCGCCTGCCCGATGAAGCCGGCGACGAACACCGTGGCGGGCCGGTCGTAGATCTCGGTGGGGCTGCCGATCTGCTCGACGCGCCCGGCGTTCATCACCGCGATCCGGTCGCTCATGGTCAGCGCTTCCTCCTGGTCGTGCGTCACGTAGACGAACGTGATGCCCAGTTCGCGCTGGATCCGTTTGAGTTCGAACTGCATGACGTGGCGCAGTTTGAGGTCGAGCGCGCCGAGCGGCTCGTCGAGCAGCAGGGCGCTCGGGTAGTTGACCAGCGCGCGGGCCAGCGCGACGCGCTGCTGCTGACCGCCGGAGAGCTGGGCCGGTTTGCGTTGGGCGAAGTCGGTCAGCCGGACCACCTCGAGCAAGTCGTCGACCCGGCGCCGGATCTCTCCCTTGCCCTTGCGCTTGTCCAACTTCTGGCTGCGCGGCCCGTAGGCGACGTTGTCCCACACCGTCATGTGCGGGAACAGCGCGTAGTGCTGGAAGACGGTGTTGACGTTGCGCTTGTGCGGCGGCATCCGGGAGACGTCGCGCCCCTCGAGTCGGATGGCCCCCGTGGTGGGTGTCTCGAAGCCGGCGATCATCCGCAGGGTGGTGGTCTTTCCGCAGCCGGACGGCCCGAGCATCGAGAAGAACTCGCCGGCCCCGATCGCGAAGTCGGCGTCGTCGACCGCCACATAGTCGTCGAACCGCTTGACCACATGATCGATCTCGATCACCGGGCCGGCCGCGGCGCGCGCGCCGCGTTCGGCCTGCTGTTCGGTGGGTTCGGTGCCGGTCTTCGTCAGGGCAGCGCTCCTGTCTTCCGGGTCGGTCAGCCCGCCTGCGGCCGGTGGCGTCGACGTGTTGCTTAACCTTCACCCATCGGCAGGGTCCTCGCAACCGATTCCGTCACGATTTCTCATCTTTTCGATGGAATCTGTTGCTTCCCGCTCCAGCGGCGGTCGAACTCAGATCTGGACGGTCCACCGCGCCGCGCCGGAACCGATTCGACTACTGTTGGCTCCTCGGTGAGCACAGAGCAGCTATCGACGTCCGGTCCGCAGACCTTCTGGGATTTGGTCTGCACGGCCGCCGACCGGTTTCCCGATCGTCCGGTGGCCGGTGACGATCACGGCCGCAGCCTCGACGCGGCGGGACTGCGCGATGCCGCGCTGTCGACCGCGGCGGCGTTCGCGACCTACGGGATCGGCCCCGGCACCGTGGTGTCCTGGCAGTTGCCCACCTCGCTGGAGACCATGGTGGTGATGGCGGCGCTGGCCCGGCTCGGCGCGGTGCAGAATCCCGTTCTGCCGATCTGGCGGGAGAGCGAACTTCGGTTCGCCACAACGCAGTTGGGCACAGAGGCGCTGATCGTTCCGGGGCGGTGGCGCGGCGTCGACCACCGCGAGTTGGCGCGCACCGCCGTCGCCGACTCCGCGGTGCCGATCATCGTCGTGGACCACGAACCGGTGCCGCGTCCTGGGACTCTGCGCCTGCCGCGCGGCGAGAAGGGGGAGTCCTCGGTCGCGGCGCCCGCCGACGCCGACGAGCCGCGTTGGGTGTACTACTCGTCCGGGACCACCGCCGCCCCGAAGGGCATCCGGCACAGCGACCGCACGGTGATCGCCGGAGCGTCGGGAGTGGTCGCGATGGTCGGCGCCGACCGCACCGACCGGTACCCGATCGCGTTCCCCATCTCGCACATCGGCGGGGCCGCGATGCTGGCGGCCGCGCTGCTGACCGGGCTGCGACTGGTGCTGTTCGAGCAATTCGATCCGCAGTCGAGCCCCGACGCGATCGCCCGGCACCGGCCCACCCTGCTGGGCACGGCGACGCCGTTCTTCGTCGCGTATCTGGCCGCCCAGCGCCGGCACGGCGAAACCCGGTTGTTCCCCGACCTGCGCGGCTGCATCGGGGGCGGGGCGCCCATCACCGCCGAACTCGGGGCGCAGGTGCGAAACACGTTGGGCGTGCCGGGAATCGCGAACTCGTGGGGACTCACCGAGTTTCCGGTGGCCACCTCGCCGGCACTGGATGCCCCCGCGGCCGTGCTGGACCACACGGTGGGCCCGCCGGTCCCGGGTGTGGCCGTGCGGGTGGTCGACGAGGACGGCCGCGTACTCGGCGTCGGGGCCGACGGCGAGCTTCGGCTCAAGGGTCCGCAGTGTTTCCTGGGTTATGTCGATGCTGGTTTGAACGACGACGCGTTCGACGCCGACGGGTGGTTCCGCAGCGGCGACATGGGACGCGTCGACGCCGCGGGCAACGTCACGGTGACCGGCCGGATCAAGGACGCCATCATCCGCAACGCCGAGAACATCTCCGCCCTAGAGATCGAAGGGGTCCTGGCGGACCATCCCGGCGTCGCGGACGTCGCGGTGATCGGGGTGCCCGACGCGCGCACCGGCGAACGGGTGTGCGCGGTCATCGTCACCGCCCCCGGCGCCGCGATCTCGCTGGGCAGCCTCGCCGCGCACTGCGCGACCCGCGGCCTCGCCCGCTACAAGACCCCCGAACGCCTCGAGGTCGTCGACGTCGTGCCCCGCAACCTCACCGGCAAGGTCCTCAAGACGGAGCTGCGCCGACGGTTCGGATGAGCCCGGGCGGTGTCGGCGCAGCCGTGTGCGAGGATGCCCGGGTGACCGCTCGCCCCGCCCACTTCGCCGATTCGCCGGACGGTTTCCTACCGTCGCCTTACGCCCGGAGCCGCTGGGGCGAGGACCAACTCAACGGCCCGGCCGTCGTGGGGCTCGCGGCGCACTGCCTCGAGCGTGACCACGGTTCGGCCGACTTCCAGCCGGCACGGCTGACGGTGGACCTGTTCAAGGCCGCCCGCGGTGTGCCGACCACGGTGCGTACCCGGTTGATCCGCGACGGTCGCCGCATCCGCAACGCCGAGTGCGATGTACTGCAGGGCGACACGGTGGTGGCCCGCGCCGGCCTGGTGCTCTACCGCCGGTCGTCGGCGCCGGCCGGCGAGCAGTGGTCCCCGCCTGTCGAGTTCACCTTCCCCGACTCGTTGCCCACCGGCGACGAGCAGACCCTGCCCTACACCGGCAGCGACGCGGTGGGCTGGACGCAGAAGATCGGCGACCACCAGAACACCTCGCGCACCCGGTTCGTCGACCGGGGTATCGATGTGGTTGCCGGACAACCCAATACGCCCTTCGTGCGGGCGTCGGTGGTCGGCGAGGCCACCAGCCTGGTGACCCACCTCGGCACGCGCGGGGTCGGCTACATCAACGGCGACCTGACGGTGGGTCTGACCCGGTTGCCGGTCGGGGAGTGGATCGGCGTGCAGGCCGAGTCCCACTGGGCCGCCGACGGCGTCACGGTGGGCACGGCCACCCTGTTCGACGGCACCGGACCGTTCGGGTCGGGAATGGTGACCGCGCTGGCCAATCCGTCGGCCGCGCTGGATTTCAGCACCCACTCGCAACCGAACCCGCCGGCCTAACCCCACTCGTGGTGCATGGCCCGTGAATCCACCTGGGCCGCCACCGATTCGGTGCGCTTGGTCCGGGTGCGGGTCAGTGCGATGAGCAGGGTCGCCAGCGCGGCGGTGCCGGCCCCGGCGAAGAAGATGACGACGAAGGTGGCCTCGCTGGGCAGTCCGGTCCGGGCGCTCACGTGGCCCAGCAGCACCGCCACCACGGCGGCCGCGATCGAACTGCCGACGGTGCGGGCAATGGCGTTGATGCCGGTGGCGATGCCGGTCTCACCGGGCCCGGCCTCGCTGACCACCAGCGCCGGCAGCGCCCCGTAGGCCAGGCTGATGTAGGCGTTGGTGAGCGCCCCGGCGACAATCACCTGCCAGGTCGCCGAGTGCGCCAGCGCCAGCATCACGAACCCGGCCACGCCGGTGAGCGCGCCGGTCATCAGCACCGGTCGCGGGCCGTACCGGTCGATGATCCAACCGCTGCTGGTCGCGGTCACGAACCCGGTCAGCGCCCCCGGCAGCAGGAACACCACACTGGACTGCAGGACCGTCGCCGAGAAGCCGTAGCCGGTGATCTCGCGCGGCATCTGGACGAACAGCGTCAGGCCGAGGAAGCCGAAGTACAGCCCCATGCCGACGAAGACGGTGGCGACGTTGGTCAGCAGCATCGCCGGTCGGGTCAGCATGGCGATGGAGACCAACGGATGCGTGCGCCGTCGTTCCCAGCGCCACCAGCCCGCCAGGACCAGCAGGCCCGAGGCGAGGCACCCCCACGTCGCCGGCGTCCGCCAGCCCCACGTGCTGCCCTGGGTGATGGCCAGCAGCACCGCGGTCAGGCCCACGGCCAGACCGAGCGCACCCACCCAGTCGATGCCGCCGTGGCCGTCCCCGGCCCGCGTCGGGACCACCCAGACCACCAGCGCCATCACCAGGACCGTGAACGCCGTCGTGAGCCAGAAGACGCGGTGGTAGCCGGCCGAGCCACTCATCAGCAGGCCGGTGACCACCAGGCCGACCCCGCCGCCGAACCCGAGCATCCCGGAGAGCACCGCCAGGGCCCGGACCACCTGCCGCGGCTGCAACTCGGCGCGCAGGATGGCCACACAGATCGGGTACAGCGCGAATGACGCGCCCTGCAGGACCCGGGCCAGGATCAGCAGCGGCAGCGAACTGGTCACCGCGGCGAGCAGCGAGCCCGCCAGCACCACCACGAGCACGCCCAGCAGCACGTGTTTCTTGTTATAGAGATCCGCGAGCCGCCCGATCAGCGGTGTCGCGGCCGCCGCCGCGAGCAGGTTCGCCGTCACCGCCCAGCTGACGGCCACCGCCGACACGTCGAGTTGTTCGGCCATCACGCCCAGCACCGGGACGACGGCGGTCTGCAGCAGGGCCACGGTCAGCGCGACCACGCTGAGCGAGAGGACCAGGACGCCGGTTCGCTGGCGTTCTCGGGTCCTGGGCACGACCTCGATTATGGCCACGGGACGCCGGGACCGCCGACGCGGGTACCCGTGGGTACCGAACCTCGCACCGGGCTGACCTGCTCCCATCGGTTACCCGGCGGGTAATTGCGGGGTGCGCCATCCCGGCGCACCGTAGGAATCATGGTGAATGTCACAGCGAACGGGAGCTGCGGACCGTCGATTCCCGCCTGGTTGACCTTCGTGTTGAAGGCCGATCGGGCCGGTTCCTCCTGGTACGTGGGCACCGGCTTCTTCTTCGCGCCGCTGTTGGTGGTGCTCTCGCCGTGGCCGGTGCTCACGGCGGTGGCCTGGGTGCTGATCGCCCTGGTGGGATTGTGGTTAGGGTTGCTCGGAATCGCGATGGCCACGGGTCTGGCCCTCGTCCTGCGTTCCGGAGGTGAGATCCCCGAGGACTACTGGCGCAGCATCCTCGACTATCCCGGCGGAAGGGCCAGCATCGATGAAAGTGGCGATCCTCGACGACTATCAGGGCGTGGCCCTGCAACTGGCCGATTGGTCGCCGGTGGCCGACCGGGCTGAGATCACCGTGTTCACCGATCACCTGGCCGATCCCGACGACGTCGTGGCCCGGCTCGCGCCCTTCGACGTGGTCTTCGTGATGCGGGAGCGCACGCCGCTGCCGCGCGAGGTGCTCGAGCGCCTGCCCCGGCTGCGGATGATCGCCTCGAACGGCAAGGTCAACGCGGCGATCGACATGGCCGCCGCGCAGCAGCAGGGCATCGAGGTCAGCGGCAGCGGCGGTACCGCGGCCGGCACCGTCGAAATGACCTGGGCGCTCATCCTTTCCGCCGCTCGCGGGCTGCCGGCCGAGAACGCCTCGCTGCGCTCCGGGGGCTGGCAGACCGGGGTGGGTACCGAGTTGGCGGGCCGGACGCTTGGGGTGCTGGGACTGGGCCGGATCGGCAGCCGGGTCGCCCGCGTCGGCGCGGCGTTCGGCATGGACGTGATCGCCTGGAGCCAGAACCTCACCGCCGATGCGGCCGAGGCCGCCGGTGCGCGCTGGGTGGACCGCGACACGCTGCTGCGCACGGCCGATGTGCTGAGCATCCACCTGCGGCTCAGCGACCGCACCCGCGGGCTGATCGGGGCCGACGAACTGGCGCGGATGAAGCCGACGGCCCTGCTGATCAACACCTCTCGGGGGCCCATCGTCGACGAGGCCGCGCTGGTCTCGGCGTTGCGGGATCGTCGCCTCGGCGGCGCCGGGCTGGATGTGTTCGACACCGAACCCCTGCCGGCGGAGCATCCGCTGCGCAGCCTCGACAACGTGGTCGCGACCCCGCACATCGGCTACGTCACCGACCGGCAATACCGGAGGTTCTTCGCCGACGCGGTGGCCGCCATCGGCGACTGGCTGGACCGAAACTCAGGCGCCGCCAGGTAGTTTCGCGCGCAGCCAGTCCGGCCGCGGCGGGTTCAACCATCGGTCACCTCTCGGTCGCGGGCGGCGTCGGCCAGGAACCGGGCGGTTCGGGGGTCCGCGGGCAGGAACGCCTCGATGCTCAGTTCGGCGACCGTCAGGTCCAGCGCGGTGCCGAACGTGCTGACCATACTCAGCAACGACAGCGCCTCGCCGCCGGTGGTGACCAGCCGCAGCGGTACGGCGACGCCGCCGAGTTCGTCGGCCTCGCGCGGGCCGCCCGGATAGGCCGGATAGGCCTCCAGTTCGGCCAGCAGGCTGCGCAACTCGGCGCGGTCGCCGGCCAGGCTCTCGCGGCGCAGCCGTTCGAGCAGATGGTGCCGCCACTGCGCGAGGTTCTCGATCCGCCGGGCCAGCCCGTTCGGGTGCAGCGCGATGCGCAGCGCGTTGGGGATCTCGAGGAGCTCGGGTGCCACCCCGTCGAGCAGCAACGCGGTGGCGGCGTTGGCGCGCACGATGTTCCACTCGCGGTCGACCACCAGGCACGGATGCAGCTCGTGGGCGTCGAGCACCCGCTCGACGCCGGCGCGCACCGCCGCCAGCTCCGGGTCCTCCCACGACCGCTCGGAGTACTCCGGCGCGAGGCCGGCCGCCAACAACAGCTGATTCTGCTCGCGCAGCGGGACGCCCAGCGTGGTGGCCAGCCGCAGCACCATCGCACGGCTCGGCGCCGAGCGCCCGGTCTCGATGAAGCTGACGTGGCGCGAGGACACGTCGGCGCCGATGGCCAGCTCGAGCTGGCTGAGCCGACGGCGCCGGCGCCACTCGCGCATGAGTGCGCCGAACGGGGGAGCCGAGGCCTGCGTGGAAGTTTGCGCGGTGCTCACCGCCTCAGTCTGGGCGACGACGGTGCCGTCGGCACGCATTCGGCGCGTGCTGTGCGGTGGCCGCGGACGGACGTGAGACCGTTACAGGACTATGAACACGCACGATTACGTCACCTATGAACAGTGGGGGCGTGAATTCTTCGAGGTCGCCGTGACGGAGGAGCGTGTCGCGGCCGCCTTCGGGGCCATCGCCGGCGACCAGTTCGAGATGGGTCCGCTGGCGCAGGGGCCGGGCCGCATCGCGCGGGTCAGCGCCAAGGTGAAGATCCGCGAACCGCAGGCCACCCGGGTGCTCGGCGACACCATCACCTTCGACATCCGGATTCCGCTGGAGATCGACCTGGTGGTCGACCTGCGCCTGGACAAGCCGCGGTTCAAGGTGGACGGCGAGGTCGCGTTGCGCGCGACCGCCCGGGCCGCCAAACCGCTGTTGCTAATCATCGACGTGGCCAAGCCGCGGCCGTCCAACATCAGCGTGCACGTGTCGTCGGACTCGATCCGGGGCGAGATCGTGCGGATCATCGGCGGCGTGGACGCGGAGATCCGGCGGTTCATCGCCCAGCACGTGGCCGATCAGATCGACGCGCCCGAATCGCAGCAGGCGCAGATCATCGACGTCGCCGAGCGTCTCGACGCGGCCTGGACCGGCGTCTAGCGCTGCTTGGCCAGGTCGCGGCTGATGACCAGGCGCTGAATCTGGTTGGTGCCCTCGAAGATCTGCGTGATCTTGGCCTCCCGCATGTAGCGCTCCACCCGGTAGTCCCGGGTGTATCCGACGCCGCCGAGCACTTGGACCGCGTCCGTGGTGACCTTCATCGCGGCATCGGTGGCGACCAGTTTGGCCACCGAGGCGTTGCGCGAGTACGGCAGCCCGGCGTCGCGGCGGCGCGCCGCGTCCAGGTAGGTGGCGCGGGCTGAGTCGACCGCCGCGGCCATGTCGGCCAGCAGGAAGCCCAGCCCCTGATGGTCGATGATCTTGCGCCCGAAGGTGCTTCGCTCCTGGCTGTAGGCAACGGCGTCGTCGAGGGCGGCCTGGGCCAGACCCACGGCCACCGCGGCGATGCCCAGGCGGCCCGAATCCAGTGCGCTGAAGGCGATCTGCAGACCTTGGCCCTCCTCGCCGATGCGCCGCTCGGCGGGGATCAGGGCGTTGTCGTAGTGCGCGGCCGTGGTCGGCACCGCGTGCAGGCCCATCTTCTCCTCGGGCTTACCGAAGGTGAGCCCGGGCGTGCCGGCCGGCACCAGGAAACACGAGATCCCTTGCGAGCCGGTGCCGGTGCGGGCGAACAGGTTGTAGAAGTCCGCGATCCCGCCGTGGGTGATCCACGCCTTCTCGCCGGTGATCCGGTATCCGTCGTCGGCGGCCACCGCCTTGCAGGTCAGCGCGCCCGCATCCGAGCCCGCCTGCGGTTCGGACAGGCTGTAGGCCCCGATGGTGGTGCCGCCCAACATCTCCGGCAGCCACTGCGACTTCTGCTGCTCGGTGCCGAAGGCCATCAAAGGGTGACACGACAGGCTGTGCACGCTGACGGCGACGGCCACGGCGGCCCAACGCGCCGCGAGTTCCTCCAACACCTGCAGGTAGACCTCGTAGGGTTGTCCGCCGCCGCCCCATTCCTCGGGGTAGGGGAGGCTCAGCAGCCCGGCCTCGCCGAGGGTGGCGAACAGACCGTCAGGGTAGGTCTCGTCGCGTTCGCACTCGTCGACGCGGGGCGCCAGCGCCTTGTCGGCGATGTCGCGGGCGAGCGCGATCAGGTCGCGCGCTTCGTCATTGGGCAGGAGTCGGTCGACGGGCACGCGTCCTCTTTCCTCTCGTCGGAGCTGGCTACCACCGGGCAGCAGTACTGTGCGGCGACTTCCAGTATCAATCGAACAGTACTACAGAACTCCCTCCAGTACTATCGATGCGTGCAGAGCAGCCCCGCCACCGACTTCGGCACCGCCCGCCGGACCCAACTCTTCGACCAGCTACTGACGTTGTTCCTGGCCGAGGGATTCGCGCAGCTGACGCTCGACGACATCGCCGCCCGGCTGCGCTGCTCGAAGTCGACTCTCTACACCTTGGCCGGGAGCAAGGATGACCTGGTGGTCGCGGCCACCGTGCACTTCTTCCGCGGCGCCACCGCGCACGTCGAGAGCCGGGTGGGCGCGGTCGACGGCGCCCGCGCGCGCATCACCGCCTACCTGACCGCAGTGGGTCAGGCCCTCGACGCCGCCTCGGCACGGTTCATGGCCGACCTCGGGGCGTTCCCGCCGGCGCGCGAGGTCTACGAGACGAACACCGCCATCGCTGCGCAGCGGGTCCAGGACCTGATCGCCGAGGGCGTGGCGGCCGGGGAGTTCCGCGACGTGCACGCCGCCTTCGCCGGGGAACTCGCCGCGACGATGATGGTCGGCATCCAACAGGGTCGGGTCCGGGCGGCCACCGGACTCGACGACGCCGCGGCCTACCGCGAGTTGGCCGCGATCCTCACCGGCGGCATCGACGCCTGACCGTCGCCGTGTCCGTATGACATTTCGGCCCGCAGGTGTAACGTCAGCAGCGCTATGGACCCCACCCAGATCCGCTTCGCCATCACCCATCCCATGCACACGCATCCGTACCATCCGGATGTCGTGTCAGGCACCGGGATCGCCCGGATCGCCGCCGCCGCCGAGAAGGCGGGCATCCACGGCTTCGGGTTCACCGACCACCCGGCGCCCTCGCAACGCTGGCTCGAACACGGCGGGCACGACGCGCTGGACCCGTTCGTGGCCATGAGTTTCGCCGCGGCCCACACCACGACGCTGCGGCTGATCCCCAACATCGTGGTACTGCCGTACCGGAATCCCTTCGTCGTGGCCAAGGCCGCGGCCACGCTGGACCTGTTGTCCGACGGCCGGTTCACCCTCGCCGTCGGGGTGGGGTACATGCGCAAGGAATTCGACGCACTCGGGGTGGACTACGAACAGCGCGCCGAATTGTTCGAGGAGGCGCTGCAGGCCATCCGGGCCGTGTGGACCACCGACGACCTGACCTTCGAGGGCAAGCACTTCGCGGCCCGCGGCATCACCGCGCACCCCCGTCCGGCCGCCACGCCGCACCCGCCGATCTGGATCGCCGGCAACACCGGTTCGGCGCGCCGGCGGGTGGCCCAGTACGGCGACGGCTGGTGTCCGTTCCCGGCGCCGGCGGGTCTGGCGCGCACCGCCAAGACCGCCCCCATCGATTCGATCGAGCGGCTGCGCACCCTGATCACCGATCTGCATGCCCAACTCGAGGCGGCCGGACGCGACCCGGCGTCGGTCGACGTGGCGTTCTCGCCGTTCTACGCCACCAGCCCCGGCGACGACGCGTTCAACGCCGACGAGTTCCTCAGCGGCCTGGAACAGCTCGCGGCCGCCGGCGTCACCTGGGTCAACATCAACATCCCCGGCGACGGGGTCGGCCAGGCCCTGGACGCACTGGATCGCTTCCGCGCCACGGTGATCGAGGCGCTCTAGAACTGGGGGAGCCGCACCACCTGGACGAAGAACTCGTCGATCTGGCGGACCGCGCTCATGAACTGATCGAGGTCTACCGGTTTGGTCACATACGCGTTGGCGTGCAGCTTGTAACTGCGCAGGATGTCCTCCTCGGCCGAGGAGGTGGTCAGCACCACGACCGGGATATGGCACAGGTCCGGATCGGACTTGATGGTCTCCAGCAGTTGGCGGCCGTCGTACTTGGGCAGGTTCAGGTCGAGCAGGATCAGGTCCGGCTGCGGCGCGTCGGTGTAGCTGCCGCGCCGGTACAGGAAGTCCAGGCCCTCCTCGCCGTCGCGCGCGACGTGCAAGGTGTTGTTGATCTTGTTGTGCTCGAATGCTTCTCGGGTGATCAGCTCGTCACCCGGGTCATCCTCGACCAACAAGACGTCGATCGGACCTTCGCCGTTCGTCATGGGCGAGTTCCTTCCTGTTCTACCGCCACACCGTCGTCCACGGTCAGCGGCAAGGTGAAGCAGAACCTGGTCCCGTCGGTGTAGGACGGGTCGATCCAGATGGTGCCGCCGTGATACTCCACGATCTTCTTGCAGAGCGCCAGTCCGATTCCGGTCCCAGAGTAAACGTCACGTCCATGTAAGCGTTGAAAGATCACAAAGACCTTCTCGGCGAACTCCTCGGGGATCCCAATGCCGTTGTCCGCGACGCGGATCAACCAGCCCTCACCGAAGCTCTCCGGGGCCGGTCCGCACTCGACGACGACCCGCGGCGGCACCTCGGGTCGGCGGAACTTCATCGCGTTGCCGATGAGGTTCTGGAACAGCATGGTCAACAGCGTCGGGTCGCCTGTCACGGTCGGCAGGGGCTGCTCGGGGCGGACGATCTGGACACCCGATTCCTCGACGGCCTCCGACAGGTTGTCCAGCGCATCGTCGAACGCCGCGGTCAGTTCGACCTCGGCCAGCTTGGTGTTGAGTCGGCCCACCCGGGAGAACGTCAGCAGATCATTGATCAGGATCTGCATTCGCTTGGCGCCATCGACGGCGAACTTGATGTACTCGTGGCCCCGGTCGTCGAGTTGATCGCCGTAACGCTTCTCGAGCAGCTGGCAGAACGACGCGATCTTGCGCAGCGGCTCCTGCAGGTCGTGCGAGGCCACGTAGGCGAACTGCTCGAGCTCGGCATTGGACCGGCGCAGTTCCACGGCCTGCTCGTCGAGCGCCTCGGCCTGCTGGGCCAGCACCGCGCGACCGGTGTGGGACACCTCGAGTTCGTCGACGATCCGTTGGCGCATGTCCTCGACGTCAGCGGCGATGGCGCGGATGTCCTTGGGCCCCCGCGGGTTGATGCGCTCCCCGAAGTTGCCTTCCGTGATCCGCCGGCATGCCGCCGCCAGTGCTTCCAGGGGCCGGGTGACCGCTCGGCGCACCATGGTCGCCAGCAGCAACGCGGTGACGAGAATCGCCAGCAGCATCGTGATCAGGACGCCGTTGCGCCAGGCCTGCGCGCGACTCATGTCGGTGATGCCGGCGGTGCGGGCCTCGAAGAGGTGTTCGCTCTGGGTGTCGAAAAGCGCGCGCAGTTGGTCGAATTGGGCCTTGCCCTCTTCGGCGGCGGCGGTGTCGAAGTCCGGCCGCGATCCGGGCTCCACGCCGGCGATCTGCGGCTCGGCGTAGGTCGCGCGCCAGGTGGCCGCAGTTTCCTGGATCGCCTCGAGGTCGGCGATCAGCTGCGGCCGGTCCCCGACCCGGTGCCGGATCTCGGCGGCCGCGCGGGTCTCGGCGGCCTGCCCCTCGAAGTAGGGCTCCAGGAACTGCGTGTCGGCGGCGATCAGGTAGCCGCGCACGGCGGATTCCTGGTCACCCAGCGCCGCCTGCAACTGATAGGCCGCCACCCGCGCCGGTTGGATCTCCTCGGTGAGTTCGCGCGAGACCCGGTCGGTGCGGTTCAACAGCAAGGTGGTGGCCACCCCGCAGATCAACACCACCACTCCCGTCAGCGACAGGACCAGCACCAGCCAGCCCTGCACCGTGAATTGCCAACGGCGGGGGGAAGTCACCACGGATGGCGCTCCACCCGTACCACCGCGATGTCGTCGGTGATGCCACCGTGGTCCAGCGCGCGGCTTTCCGCGCCGTCGATGAGGGCGTCGACGAACTCCGCGCCCGGCAGGTGCGCCACCGAGCGCGCCAGTTCGAGCAGGCCGTCCTCACCGAGCCGGGCCGAACCGCGACCGGAGTGCCCCTCGAACAGCCCATCGGTGAGCATCACCATGCCCGCGCCGGGAGGCAGTTCCACCTGGTCGGCCGGCCAGTCACCGCTGTGCACCCCGAGCGCGGGCGCACCCGGCGGCATCACCCACTCGACGGTGCCCTCGTGATGCAGCAGCATGCCGGGATGACCCGCGCGGACCGCGTTGATCAGCGGGCCGGCCGGCGGGATCGCGAGGCTCATCACCGTCGCGAAGATGCCGGTACCGGCGCGCTCGGCCTGCAGGATCCGGTTGAGCTCGCGCATCCGGTCGGTACCGCGCAGACCCGCGAAGGTCAGGGCGCGCCAGGCGATGCGCAGCGCGACGCCGAGCGCGGCCTCGTCGGGGCCGTGGCCGGCGACGTCGCCGACGACCACGTGCACCGTGCCGTCCGCGGTCTGCACGAAGTCGTAGAAGTCGCCGCCGACCAGTGCGTTCTCCCGGCTGGGCCGATACCGGGCCACGATGTCGACATTGGAATCCTCGCGCAGCAGCGGCGAGGGCAGCAGGCCCCGCTCGAGGCGAGCGTTCTCCCGCTCCCGCAGTTCGCTGGCGTGCAACTCCACGGCGGTCCATTCCGCGCGCTTGCGTTCCACGGCGTACAGCACGGCCCGGCGCAGCATCTCCGGCTCCACCCGGCCCTTGACCAGGTAGTCCTGCGCTCCGGAGGCCACCGCGGAGACCCCGAAATGCTCGTCGGCCAGCCCGGTGAGCACCACGATGGGCAGGGTCGGGTCCAGCGCCGTCATCCGCTCGAGCGCGGTGTTGCCCAGGGTGTCAGGGAGGTTCATGTCCAGCAGCACGCAATCGGGGCGACCGGTCGCGAGCCGGCGTTCCGCCTCGGCCATCGACGGGACCCAGATGACGGTGGCCTCGGTCAACGCATCGGCGACGAGTTCCTCGACCAGCACGGCGTCGCCGGGGTCGTCCTCGACCAAGAGCAGTGACAACCGATGATGGCGTGTGTCATCGACGGGTGCCGGAGCAAACCCTGCGTCATCCCCTCGGCGCATCGACCGTCCATGTGTGAGTTGTGATGGTCTGACGATACCGGCTCACGAGGGTCCAGCGGGCGATCGGGCACACAGTGCGAACCGCACTCCCACCTGCTATGGGTCCCGCCGGGCGCGCTAGAAGATCAGGCCGGATGCCTTGGTGGTGGCCGCCTCGAACCGCGCCTGCACGTGCGCCCAATTCACGACGTTCCAGAACGCCTGGACGTAGTCGGCCTTCACGTTCTTGTACTGCAGGTTGTAGGCGTGTTCCCACCTGTCCACCTGCAGCAGCGGGATGATGCCCAGCGGGGGTCGAATATAGTCCGCTCACCTGTTCACATGTTCAGGTGTTCATCTGGTAGCGTCGCGGGCACGGGTCGGTCGTGGCGTTGCCGATGCAGCAGATCGTTTACCGTCTTGCCATCAAGGGGGTAGTTGGCGTCACGGCCGCCTGTTCACGCAGCCTCACTAGGCTGCGGGCCATGCCGCGCAGTCCGTTCTCTGTTTTCGCGGTGCTGTACACCGTGGCGTTGGTGTTGGAACTCGGCGACAACTGGACCGATCCCTGGTTCACCGGCTGCTTCGTGGCGGCAGCCGCGGTGGCCGTCGTCACCGGGATGACGCGGCTGAAGTTCCTGACGCTGCTCATCGGCTCGACGGCCTATTTCCTGCTGTTCCGGTTCCCGGAGGTGGCCAATCACGTCAACCTGATGCTGTGCCTGAACGTCGCGATGATCGCGGTGCTGGGCACCTCGCTGGTGCGGCGCCGCGGCACCGGAACCGACGCCGAGACGGACACCGAGAACGATTACGCGGCGATCGGCCCCATCCTGCGGATCGGCCTGATCCTGGTGTACGTCCTGGCCGGCTTCCACAAGCTCAACACCGACTACCTGGATCCCGAGGCCTCGTGCGCGACGAGCATTCTCGGGTCGGTGATCGGGACGATGGGGATGCCAGTACTCGGGGTGCCGATCGTCATCCCGGTGGCGCTGTGCGCGGCGCTGTTCGGCTATCGCCTGGCCCGCCGCGGCCGGTTCGCGCGCGCGGGAAACAGCTGGTTCACCGCCACCGTGGTGGGCCTGGGGATCGCCGGGATCGCCGCGGTGGCAGTGGTTCTGCTGAGCTGGCGACTCGGGCCGGTGGGCGCGGTGATCAGTGCCTTCGCGGCGGTCACCGTGATCGGCTGGGAACTTGTCGGCGGCCTGCTGCTCACGGTGCCCCGACTCCAGGCGGCGATCGTGGCGATCTCGCTGGCCATGCACGCCACCCTGGCACTGGTGGGATTCGTCGACTTCGGGGCGCTGGCGGTGGCGCTGCTGTTCAGCTTCGTCCCGCCCGCCTACCTGAGGGTGCTGATCGACGGCGGCGCAGTCGAGATCGGTCGGCGCACCGGGCACCGCGTGGGTCTCTACGCGGGGTTCGGTTTCGGCATCGCGCTGCTGTGCGGCATCGACGCGCTGCTGCGCCGGCTCCCGGAGATCACCGTGGTCAGCGGACTGCTGTTCAACCTTGCCGTGCTGATCCTCATTTGGCCGGTGCTGGCCGCGGTGTGCGGTCCGGCGCCGCGACCGGTCTGGGGCGGCGTCCGGATCCTCGAGCGGCGCACCCCGGCGCCGCTCTATCTGGTGCCGGTGCTGCTGGTCCTGTTGGGCATGACGTCCTATCTCGGGCTGCGGACGGCCGGGAACTTCTCCATGTTCAGCAACCTGCGGACCGAGGCCGGCGCCTCCAATCATCTGCTGCTGTCCGGCAATCCGCTCAAACTCTGGGACTATCAGGACGACGTGGTGTGGATCCTCGACATCGATGACCGGCACGGCCGGATCATCCACCACTACGACGAGCCGCCGCAGGGGCACGCGCTGCCCGTCGTCGAGTTCCGCAAGTGGATCCACGACTGGACCCGGGCCGGGCACCGGGTCCCGATGACCTATGGCTATCGCGGCGAGGTGCACACCACCGCCGACATCGTGACCGATCCCCGCTGGCGCACCGAGGAGCGCACCCCGGCCATGGTCCTGCAGGATTTCCGCATCATCCAGCCCGGCCAACCCAATTGGTGCCGCTGGTAATCCGCTTGACCGCGGACGCAGGCGTTGGCCATCCTGGCGGCGATGCTCACCGCCGGTGGTGGCCCGGGCCCCGACCGTGCTGCCGCCGGCGTTCGTGGCCTCGCCCGAGCGGCAGGCCGCCCAGCAGCGTTCGGAACTCGCGGTAGCGGGCTGGCTGGCCGACCGGGACCATCCCGTGGTCGCGCCCAGCCCGCTGGTGCCGCGCAAACCCGTTCGGCACGAGGGTTTTTCGATGACGTTCTGGCAGTACGTCGAGGAGGTGCCGCGGACCCTTCTACAACCTCTTGACGTCCTCCCCGTGGCTGAAGCCGGGGGATTCCAACCGGTTCATGCTGCGGGTGCAGCAGTGGTGGGTTGGAGCAGTAATTCCTCGCGGTTTCCTGCTGGTTCCTGCTTCGGTGACCGCGCTCGGCCCGCGGGCCTCGGTTGGTCTTCACAGGCGGTGACCGCAAGCCCTGCGGCCAGAATGTTCTTCGCTGCGTTTACATCCGCGTG
>Ga0265293_10000898_pt1 | contig 68565 bp, 66 predicted proteins | sample Munlanlewell138R_FD_192505 | JGI IMG/M metagenome (GOLD analysis project Ga0265293, IMG submission 192505) | Leachate microbial communities from a municipal landfill in Southern Ontario, Canada - Leachate well 138R | ecosystem: Engineered > Solid waste > Landfill > Unclassified | place: Canada... | reverse complement strand
AATCATATAATTATGTTTAATTGCATAATTGTACAGATTACCAAATCCTTTACAATTGTGATACTTAAATCCTATTTGCATACATTTTGTCCTGCTTCGCAGTCCAATATGTGAGTGAACTTATTCATAGTTTTTTTAATGTTTTTATTCTAGGTGAGTTTTTTCTAAATTCTTTTTTATTTTATGAAGTAAAAGAGGGTGGTTTTTAAATTCTGAGTCCCCTTGGCTTAAGAAATTTATTTCTTCTCTGGCTTTTTTTATTGTTTCATAATCAAAAATAGAGGCAAACTTAAAATTCATAAAACCTGACTGAATTTTACCATAAAGATCACCACTACCTCTGTTTTTTAAGTCTATTTTAGCCAGATCTAGTCCGTTTTGATATTTTTTTAAAGCTTCTAGCCTTTTTATGCTTATATTATTGTTTGTATTTTTATTAAAAAATAATTCATTATTTTTATTTTCGCTAAGACTGAGAAAACAATAACTTTGATGCTTGCCCCTGCCAACCCTTCCTCTGAATTGATGAAGTTGGGCTAGACCAAACCTTTCAGCTCCTTCTATAAGCATAATGGTGGCGTTAGGCACATCAATTCCGACTTCAATGACTGAAGTTGAAATTATTATTTTGATTTTGTTATTTAAAAAGTCATTCATTATTTTTTCTTTTTCAACGGCTTTCATCTTGCCGTGAAGTATGGCTACTTCAATTTCTGGGAAAATATTTTTTTTGATTTTTTGATATTCTTCTTTGACAGATTTAGCTTCGCTATTTTCCGATTCTTCTATTAAGGGGCAAATTATAAAAGCTTGGCGACCATTTGAGATTTCCTTTTCTATAAATTTATACATGGCCATTTTTCTCTCAGGGCCAACAATATCTGTTTTAATGTCTAATCTGTTTTTGGGTTTAGTTTTAATGCTAGATAGTTTTAAGCCATTAAATAGGACTAAGCTTAAAGATCGGGGAATGGGGGTGGCGGTCATTGATAAAAAATGGGGGGTTGTAATATTCTGTTGATCGTCAATGTTTTTATTTAAAATTTCTTGTCTTTGATTGACACCAAAACGATGTTGTTCATCAACTATTGTTAGGCTTAAATTTTTAAATTTAATATTTTCGCTAATTAATGAATGAGTGCCAATTACTAAGTCAGCCTCCTGACAAATTACCTGGCTTATTTCTTTTTTGTTTTTAACATTTATTTCAAAGTTGCTTTCTTTTTTTTGGGAAGTAAGTAGGGCCATTTTGAAGTTATAGTTTTTAAATAATTTTAGAACAGTATGGTAGTGCTGAATAGCTAAAATTTCGGTTGGTGCCATGAAAATAGCTTGTTTGTTGTTTAATAAACAATTTAAAGCAGCAATTAAAGCTACTATTGTTTTTCCGCTACCAACATCTCCTTGTAAAAGGCGAGACATAGCTTGATCTGAGTTTGTCTCTTGTAATATTTCCCAACTAGCTTTTTTTTGATCATCAGTTAGTTTGAAGGGAAGTGAGAATATAAATTTTTTTATTTCTTCTATTTTAATTTCTAGTTTGTTGGCTTTTTTTATTCTTAGTTCTTTTTGTAAAAAATATGATTTAAGTTGAAATAAAAATAATTCTAAAAATTTAAAATACTTTATAGCAGTTTCGATGTCTTGGTCTTTTTGTGGAAAATGAATTTTTTGCAAAGCTTCGTTAATTTTTATTAAGTTTTGCCTTTTTAAAGTTTCTTTCGGCAAATATTCAGTTATTTTAGAAAAATTATGAGATATCTTTTTTATAAAAAAGCGCAGTTGTTTTTGAGTGAGTCCATAGGTTAAATTATAAATTGGAACTATTCCTTGAGTGTGTATTGTTTCTTCATTTTGATTAATTTTTTCATAAACAGGCGAGTTCATTATAAGTCTGCCATTACTAGCTATTATTTTTCCAGATAAAGATATTTGATCTCCGTTTTTTAGATTTTTACTTAAAAATGGTTGATTAAACCAAATCACCTCCAGACTTCCGTGTTCATCAGAAACTATAGCTTCAGTGATTGTCATTCTTTTGCGCAAGCTTCTCTTGTTTCTAATTAAATCAATTTTAACCTTTATGTTAATCGGGGTGTTTATTTTTATTTTATTTAAATTTTCACAAATTTCATATTTTTCGTAGCGATGAGGAAAATAAAATATAAGGTCATTAATAGTTTTAATGCCTATTTTTTCTAACTTTTTTTCTATTTTATCACCTATTTTGGGGAGAGATTTAATTGTTTGATTTAGATCTGTCATATATAGATATTAACAGATTTTGAGGAATAAAAAAATGTTAGTATTGAAAAAATAAATAAAAAAATTTTTTATTTTTTTCAAAAAAAGCGAGTGTTGCAAATAATTTTGGACAAATTATGAGCGTAGAAAGCGTGCAAAATTTTATGTTTTTAAAATTTTGCTAGCTTTCATAGTGAATAATCCAAAATTTTTGCTACTCGCTAAGTTTTTTTGTGCCAGCTTTTTTTTCAAAAAAAGTGGCATTTGTTGTGTCCCCGCTAGGAATCGAACCTAGATTACAAGATCCGCAATCTTGTGTTCTATCCGTTGAACTACAGGGACTTAATTATTTTTTCAAAAATAATATTTGAAATTTCTTCTATACTTAAGTTAGCATCAATCATCTCCCAGCCGTATTTTTTGCCTAAATCTAAATGTATTTGTCTAACTTTTTTGGAAAATTCGTCATTCTGCTCATGCTTGTGATTTTTTTCAACCGCTTCTTTAAATCTTTCTCCATCAAAAAGTAGGGCTATATCTTCTTTTAATAAATGACTATTTATTTCCTCTAAAAAATTTTGTTCTACTCCCGCACCTACTCCCCAGGCAATACCAGTTTCAGTATAATCTTCGGCAATAATATTTATTCCTTCGCTTAATTTTTCCTCTAATACTTTTTGATATTGAGTGCGATTTAAACAATATATTATTTGAGCTTCACGAGCACTTAGATTGTATGGGTTTCCGTTTCTTAGGTAATCATTTAATGTTGGGCCAGAAGGGGCTAAATCATAGATAGGATATTTCAAATATTCAGTTACTATATTTTGCTCTTTTAATTTATCAATCAAAATTTTAGCCTGGGTGCTTTTGCCTAAGTTATTTGTTCCGTAAAAAACTATTAACTTACCTTTTTTGATTGACATATTTTTTATCGATTATCGCCACTTCCACTTATTTTGTCTCTTTCTAAACGTGAAAGTAGTTTTTCCAAATTGGTACTAGCTACATCTTCTAATTCTAGCCCAAATTCAGTTGATAATTGTGATATATACCACAAAACATCGCCTAATTCTTTTTTTATTTCTTCTTTTTTTTCTGAACTTACTATACCATTGTCATCTCTAATTATTTTTTTTATTTTTTCGGCCACCTCTCCTGATTCTCCAGCCAAACCTAAGGTGGGGTAAATATAATTATTGCCTTTATCTGGATATTTGGCTGTTTTTTTAGATTCCTCCTGGTATTCTTTAAAATTCATTTTATTGATTTTTAATTTCTTCTATTATTTTGTCAATTTGACCATGCAATTCATCCCAAGTACCATTATTTATTATTTTATAGTCAGCATTATCCATTACTTGTGGTATTTCCATCTCTGTTTCGGCACTTTCTTCTTTTTCAAATTCTTCCATGGTTTTTTTATCATCTCCTAAATTTTCATTTCTTTCGATCACTCTCTTAAGTCTTATTTCTTTATCCGCAAAAATACTAATTAGCTTGAACTCTGGCAGTTCTTTTAAATATTTTATATCAGCCATTCTTCTTATGCCGTCAATAACTATAAATGAACTTTGATTGTCTTTGGCATCTTTAGCGATAGCTTTGGCCAATAAGTCTTCACCAAAATTTTGTCTCATTAAAGTAGAAAATTTTTGTAAATTTTCTCGACTAGTTTCGATGTCTAGCCTTCCCATGGCATCTCTTAAAATAGTTGAAAAACGATAGTCGCTAGCGTTGTTGGTGTTCATTAAATATTTTTTAACTACGCCTTTTCCGCAGGCAATTTGACCAGTCAGGCCGATTATAATTTTATTCATAAACTTCTAATAGACAACTTTATATCTAACCAGGTAGGAATTGTTGTTTATCTTTTTTAATTCCAGGAGTTCCAAGTTAATATCAAAATCATCGTTAAATAATGATAAGCCAGAACCAAAAATCTTCGGTTCAACAGTTAGTATTATTTCATTTATTAATTTTTTTTGCAAGAAGAGAGTGTTTAAACCCGTTCCACCTCCAAGCAAGGCCTTCTTAAAACCTAAATTTTCTAGTTCATTTAAGACTTTTTCTGGTTCACCACTAACCCATTTTACTCCCTCTAATTCTTCGCCAGCTTTTTCTGAAAAAACCACATTTAATCTATTTTTAAGTGGGGCAGGAAAAGTTTTGAAAGTGTTATAGCCCATCATAATCATACCAAAATCTTTTGATGTTTGGATGAAAACTTGTTTATCTTCTTTGCTGGTCCAGTTGGCAAAATGATCTTTGTTTTTGGCTATTTTACCATCAGCGGTAATAGCCATAATTAATATTACTGGAATCATATTTAGATAGCTATTGGGGCTTTAATTCCCGGGTCAGGGTTATAACCCTCCAAATTAAAATCTTCATATTCAAAAGAAAAAATATCTTTTTTGTCAGGATTGATAATCATTTTTGGCAATTCTTTCGGTTCTCTTGATAATTGTTCTTTAACTTGTTCAAAATGATTTTTGTAGATGTGTAGATCGCCAAAAGTGTGAACAAATTCTCCCGGTTTTAAATTGCAAACTTGAGCTACCATCATAGTAAGTAGAGCATAAGAAGCAATGTTAAAGGGAACACCTAAAAAAATATCAGCACTTCTTTGGTATAATTGGCAGGATAATTTTCCTTGGGATACATAAAATTGAAAAATAGTGTGACATGGTGGTGGCGCTGTTTTTTTACCAGAAATAAGTTGTCTTAAATCGGCTACATTCCAGCCACTAACAATAATTCGACGAGATTCTGGACTATTTTTTATCATATCAACTGCTTCGGCAATTTGGTTGATTTTCTCGCCATCTTTTCCTTCCCAAGCTGTCCATTGCTTGCCGTAAATTGGACCTAAATCACCATTTTCATCAGCCCATTCGTCCCAAATAGTTACTCCATTATCATTTAGATATTTAATATTGGTATCTCCCTTTAAAAACCATAATAATTCGTAGATAATTGACTTCAAATGAACTTTTTTGGTGGTCATTAGTGGAAATCCTTTTGACAGGTCAAACCTTGCTTGTCGACCAAAAACACCTCTAGTTCCTACGCCGGTTCTGTCGTCTCTATCAACTCCATTTTCCATGACATTACGTAATAAATCTAGATATTGTTTCATATATTTGATTTAATTATTATGCTTTAATTTTAACAAACTTAAATGTTTTGGACAAGTTGGTTTTTTATTTACAAAATGTTATAATAAACATACAAAAATTAACCTTTTGTTATGAAAAAATATATTTATTTAACATTTTTAGTTTTTATTTTGTTTTTTATTGCTAGCCCTTTTAAAAATTTAAAAGCTCAAACTTTGGGCGAGAGATTGACTGGTAGAATTCTTATTGATGTTGAGCGTAATGGTGAAGCTTGGTATGTATATCCAAAAGATAATAAAAGATATTATTTGGGTCGTCCTCATAATGCCTTTTCTATTATGAGAGAACTTGGGCTCGGTATTTTTGAAAGAGATTTTGCTAAAATTGATTCATCTAAAGAAGAGGGTGAGGAATATTTAGGTGATATAAATTTAGCTAAAAGATTGGCTGGTCAAATTATTTTACAAGTTGAACGTAATGGCGAGGCTTGGTATATAAATCCACTAACCTACAAAAAACATTATTTAGGTCGTCCTGACGATGCTTTTAGAATTATGAGAGAATTAGGCCTAGGAATTAGTCGCAAAAATTTAGCCTATGTTCATAAAAATACCTTAGATGAAAGTATTAATCAGTATAGCTCCTATGATTTTAAAAAAGTTGTTAATTACAACAATCAAGATTATTTTTTAGATGTTATTGAAATTAATCTAGATAACCCTAATTTGAAAATTATCACTGACACTGCTAATTCGCAAAATTGCACAGGCCGTTGTCAAGCCAAAGAATTACTTGATTATTTTGAAAATGACAAAGTTTTTGCTGCTATTAATGGTTCTTATTTCGATACTAGTGCTGAAAAATTAAATTATTATTTTTTTCCGGTTTATAATTCTAAGTTAAAAATTTTTATAAACGATAATCAATTAAAGTATCCAACTACCGGCCCAATTATGGCTTTTGATAAAAATAATGAATTTCATTATTTTAAGGATAGTCGTGATTTTGTTAGTGTTGAAAATTTTGAAACCACTTATGGCGTTGAACTTCAAGCAGCTATTGGTAATAAGCCTCGCTTAATAGAAAATGGTCAAAATTTATTAATTGATTGGGAGGTTGATGATAAACAGCGTGATGTTAAAGCTACTCGCAATGCGATAGCTTATAAAAAAGATGATTTTGGTGGTAAGGGTTTTGTTTATTTAATAGTTGCCCGCAGTGCTACAGTTTCTGATTTAGCTGAAATTTTAAAGATTATGGAAATGGACTATGCTATTAATCTTGATGGTGGTTATTCAGCCGCTTTATTTTATCATGATGAATATATGTATGGACCAGGTAGAAATATTCCTAACGTTATCATGTTTGCTGAAAAATAATTTATGTTGGATAAATATATTGAAGAATTAAAAGATAAAAAAGAAATTTATTTAAGAATAAAAGTTTTTCCTAATTCTAGTAAAACTAAAGTTAAAGAAATAAAAATTGATAATATAGAAAATAAAGATGTCGAGACTTTAATTTTTAACATTAAAGCTCAAGCTGAGAAAAATAAAGCTAATCAAGAATTAATGAAGTTTTTGGCCAAAGAATTTAAAATATTAGAAAAATATATTTATATAATTTCCGGAGCTAGTTCTAGAGTTAAATTAATTAAGATAAAAGTATAAAATAAAATGGATTTGTCAGTAGTAATAGTTTCCTATAATGTCAAGGAGAAATTAGATAATAATTTACAAGCTCTGTTTAAATCACAGGGTGATTTTTCTTTTGAAGTTTTTGTAGTTGATAACAATTCTCAAGATGGTTCAGTTGAAATGGTGGAAAAAAACTTTCCTCAAGTTAAGTTGATTAAAAATGAAGAAAATTTGGGCTTTTCTAGGGCTAACAATATTGCTATTAAACAAGCTCAAGGTGATTTTATTTTGCTTTTAAACCCTGATATGCAAGTCTTTGCTGAGACTCTGGAAAAATCTTTAAATTTTGCCAAAAATAATTCTCAGGCCATTGTGTCTAGTTGTAAATTGATAGATGAAAAAAATAATATTATTAAACATGTTCGTCGTTTTCCTAAATTTTTTGATCAATTAATGATAGTTTTAAAAATTCCTCACATTTTTCCTTGGGTTTTAAATAAATATTTAATATCTAGTTTTGATTATAATCAAAGTCAAAAAGTTGATTCGGTTCGTGGTTCTTTTTTTATGATAAATAAAAATGAATTTAAAAAATTGAGCGGACGAGACTTGCCACTGCTGGATGAAAGATATTTTGTTTGGTTTGAGGAGGTTGATTTCTGTAAACAGATTTATCAATTAGGGGGAGAGGTTTGGTACAATGCTCAAGCTGAGTGTCTGGATTATGTTGGGCAAAGCTTTTCTTTATTAAAAAGAAAAAAAGCGCAAAAACTTTTTAGAGATTCGATGTTAAAATATTTTCAAAAATGGCAAGCAAAATGGCAGTATTTTTTGCTGAAAATATTTTGGTTTGTGGGAATATTTTTTGTTTTATTTTTTAAGAATAAAAAATAATGCATTTTAATCAATTTTTTATTTTAAATATTTGATTTTTTTTTGAAAAGGTATTAAAATTAAATAATATATTAAAAAAATAAAAATAAATTAAGCATTATGTTTAAAAACAAAAAGAGAGGCTTTACGTTAATTGAACTGCTAGTAGTAATAGCCATCATTGGCATCTTAGCCACTTTAGCGGTAGTGGCTCTTCAGCAGGCTAGAAGTAGAGCTAGAGACTCTAAAAGAATGGCTGATATAAAGCAAACCCAAACAGCTCTAGAATTGTTTTTTAATGAAAATAGCAGGTATCCAACGACTGAAGAGTGGAATAGTGGCTCTATAACTTCTGATTCTTCAGGAGATGTATTTATGTATGAAATTCCGCAAGCTCCGACTCCAGCTGATGGCGCTTGTGATTCTAATTCAAACTCTTATAACTATATTCCCAGTGTTGATGGTTCTGCTTATACCATTTCTTTCTGTACTGGCAAGCAAATATCAGACATGCCGGCTGGCACTAAACAAGCAACGCCAGGAGGCATTGTGGTGGTTGATTCTTTTGATGAAGGTGGTTTAGATGGTGGAGAAAGTGAAGAACCGGCTACAGCTAGAGACTATGGTTATTTCTATAACGTTTATTCCGTTGCTGATTCTAGAGGTATTGCTAATGATGGCTGGAGACTACCTAACGTTCAAGATCTTAATGTTTTGGTAACCTATTTAATGAATTCGGGATACTCTCTTTCTGAAAGCATTGATTCTTTAAGGGAGACAGGTACTGTATATTGGACCAATCCCAATACTGCCACCAACAGTGCTGGCTTTAGTGCCAGAGGTATTGGAATGAGAATGAGTTCTGAAGACTTAATAGTGTATGATGGTTTTGGAGAGATTACGGTTTTTTGGCTAAATGGAAGTTCTGCTGGATTATTTGATGCTGTAGGATTAGAAAGCTCAACTTATAATCTTATGGGCGAGGCTGACGTTTCTACTATAAACTTCATGAAACCTGGATTTTCCATAAGATTAATAAAAAATTCTCCAGCTGGACCTGGCGACCCTGGAGTTTATACTGGAAATGATGGTAAAACTTATCAAACTGTTGTTATTGGAGATCAAGTGTGGTTAGCAGAAAATCTAGCCGAAACTAAATATAGCAACGGAGATGAAATTGCAACTGCTTTTTCTGATTCAGAATGGATGAGCGTAAGTTCTGGCGCTAGATGTCTTTATGATTATTATGAAGAAGGTTCTGTTCCATTGGATCCAGAATGCACAGATGCAAATAATATTGGTGATCATTGTGGGGGAGGCATTGTTTATATGGTTGATGGTAATAGATATTATATTATGTCTGAAGAAGATCAAAATTTAATTATTCCTTGGGGTTGTGATGGTGTTTCTACCGGAGCTGTTGACTTAAGTGATGGAAAGAGTAATACGCAAACTATTTTATCAGTTTGTTCTAGCGGAAGCGCAGCTGAAGAAGCTAATAATTATCGAGGTGGTAATTATAGTGATTGGTATTTGCCATCATACAATGAATTAAGCGCAGCTTTGTCTTTGGGTATTTATAATACTCAATATTGGTCTTCTACAGAATTAAATGAAAATGAAGCTATTTATTCTATAAGATATCAAGCAGCTAAATTTAGACTAATAAATAAAGCTAGGGCATTGGAATATCCTTCTGATTATAAGACAACTAATAAAAAAGTTCTTTCTGTTAGATACGTTGATGTTCAAATTTCAGAAAAATAAGTCTTGTTAATTTTAAATAAAAAATATGAAAACAACAAAAAAAGCTTTCACCCTAATTGAGCTCCTGGTAGTAATTGCCATCATTGGAGTATTGGCAACTCTAGCAGTTGTAGCTCTACAACAAGCCAGACAAAATGCTAGAGATGCCAAAAGAATGGCTGATATGAAACAAGTTCAAACTGCTTTAGAATTATTTTTTAACGAAAATGGTAGGTATCCTACTACTGAAGAATGGAATAGTGGTTCAATTTCTTCTCCTTCTTCCACAGAACCGTTTATGTATTCTATTCCTTCAGCTCCCACCCCTGCTGATGGTGATTGTTTGGATGAAGACAATTCTTATTCTTATATTCCTTCCGTAAATGGAGATACTTATACTATTGACTTCTGTACCGGCAAACAGATATCCGATATTCCAGCTGGAGAAAAACAATTAACACCAGGAGGAATTGTTGCCGGTGGTTCTGGTGGTGGGGTTGATGTTGTTTTAGATCCAGAGTGTACTTTTGACGATTTTATGGATAGTCATTACGGTGCATATTGTGGTGGTGGAATTTTATATGACGCCTATCCTTTAGATGAAACTACTGCTAGGCTTCTTGTTATGGCTGAAACCGATCAGAGCCTGGCTTCTTTCTGGGGTTGTGATAGTATTTTTGCTGGAGCTACGAGCCAAGATAATGGCAAATCTAATACCCAGGCTATATTATCTGCTTGTGGCAATAGTGCCGCTAAGATTGCTAGTGATTATAGAGGTGGTGGCTATAGTGATTGGTATTTACCATCCTATTTTGAATTACGAGGATTGTTAGCATCAAATATAAGACTTTTTAATATTGAATATTGGTCATCCACTGAAGTTAGCGATCAACAATCCATTTATTATGAGGTGGTTTCTTATACTAAAAACTTTAAATTAATAAATGAGGCTAAAGCAGCTCCCGCTGTTCCAACTGATTATAAAACTAGCACTAAAAGAGTTCGGGCCATAAGATATGTTGATGTTGAGATCCCTGAGGGATCTGGAGGAATAGAAGAAAAATAGTTTTATTATTTTAAAAAAGCACCATTATACTTAGGTGCTTTTTTTATTTTTCTAAAAAAATGCTATAATTCTCTTATGAATAAAATAGCTATAATTTTAATTAATTATAAAGATTACGCCAAAAAATATTTAGATGATTGTCTTGAAAGTATCAGAAGACAAGATTTTTCTGGTGAAATTAGTTTATATATAGTCGACAACGAAACGTCAGACGAGTCTTTTAATTATTTAAAAGATAAAGCTCCTGAGGCCAAAATTATTAGAAATAAAAATAATGATGGTTTTGCTAAAGGGAATAATGATGCTCTTAAGTTGTCTATAGAAGAGGGCTTAAGTTATTCCATTCTTTTAAACATGGATACAATCTCAGAAAATAATGCCATTTCTGAAATGATTAAAATGGCCGAAAGTGATGAATCAATTGGAGTTGTTCAATCAAGATTAATGTTGTGGCCAGAAAAACAAAAAATAAATAGCGTTGGCAATGATACTCATTTTTTGGGCTTTGGTTTTTGTCGTGGTTATAATAACTTTTATAAAGAAGAAGAAATTGTTGATGGTTCAAATATTTTTTATCCATCGGGTGCAGCTGTTCTTTTTAAAAATAAAGTATTAGAAGAGATTTCTTTATTTGATGAAGAATATTTTATGTATAATGAAGATCAAGATCTTGGTTGGCGGGCATGGCTTGCTGGCTATAAATGTGTTTTGGCTAAAAATTCAGTAGTTTATCACAAATATGAATTTGGACGCTCTATTTCCAAATATTATTTTATGGATAAAAATAGAATAATAACTGCTTTAAAAAATTATAAAATAGCTAGTCTACTTATTTTTTTACCAGCTTTTGTGATTATGGAAATCGGTTTGTTTTATTTTTCTATTAAAAATAAATGGTTAAAAGAGAAGTTACGTGTTTGGATGATGTTTTTTAGTTTTTCTTTCTGGAGATATATTGGAAAGAAAAGGAAAGAAGTTAATGCTTTGCGAAAAGTTAAAGATTATAAAATATTATCAATGATTTCTGGAAAGATATGGTATCAAGAAATTTCTAGCCCGTTATTGTCGGTGGCTAATATTTTTTTGAATATCTATTTTATTTTAGCTAAAAATTTGTTAAGATTGTTAAATATTTAAAACAATTTTATGGATCTATCGATAGTTATTGTTAATTATAAGTCTAAAGAGAAAATCAAAAAATGCTTAGAGTCTATTTTGTTAGCTGATTTGTCTGGTTTAGGTTGGGAGCTGATTGTAGTTGAAAATGATTCTGGCGATGATTTGGGTGATTTAATATTTGATTTTAAAAACGCTAAGTTAATTAAAAGTGATAAAAATTTAGGAATGGGTGGTGGAAATAATCTAGGAATTAAAGTTGCTCAAGGGGAATTTATTTTAATATTAAATCCTGATACAGAAATTAAACCCACCGCCATCAAAACTTTATTTAATTATATTAAAGAAAATAAAGATGTTTATATTGTCGGTCCTAAACTTTTAAATCCTGATTTAAGCTTGCAACATTCTTGCTCTTATTTTCCTCGTCCTTGGACTCCAATTTTTCGAAGAACTTTTATTGGTAAATTTTTTCAAAGGCACTTGGATTGGTTTTTAATGAAGGATTTTGATCATAAAAGTATTCGAGAAGTTGATTGGTTGATGGGTTCTTGTTTATTGATAAGAGGTGATGGTTTTGATGGTTTTGATGAAAGATTTTTTATGTATTTTGAAGATATTGATGTTTGTCGTCGTGCCTGGCATTATGGCAAAAAAGTTGTTTATCATCCCGAGGCCGAAGTGATTCATCACCATGCCCGAGAAAGTGCTAAAAAACCATGGTATTTAGGAATTATAAGGAGCAAATTAACCAGAGAGCATATTAAATCTTGGTTTAAATATTTTATTAAGTGGGGTTTTAAAAAATAGTTTAATTTTGTTATTGTCTAAATAGATTTATTTAGTTTATAATAAATTTTTATAAGTAAGTTTTGAATTATGAAAAAAGTAAGAAAGGCGATTATGCCAGTTGCTGGTTTTGGAACCAGATTTTTACCAGCTACCAAGGCTCAACCTAAAGAAATGTTGCCAGTAGTAGATAAACCAGTTATTCAATATATGGTTGAGGATGCGGTTGCTGCCGGAATTGAAGAAATAATTTTTGTAACCGGTCGAGGCAAAAGAGCTATTGAAGATCATTTTGATTATTCTTTTGAATTGGAACATACTTTAGTTGAAAAAAATAAATTAGATTTAGTTGCTAAAATTAAACAAATAGATTCTTTGGCTAAATTTTCTTACGTTAGACAATCTATTCCAAAAGGAGATGGTCATGCTATAAATTGTGCTTCTCATTTAATTTTTGATGAACCAGTTTTAATAATGTTTGGGGATACTTTGTATGACGCTCCCGTTTCTCCAGTTAAACAGATTATTGATTTGTATAATTACTACCAAGATCCAATAATTGGCTTGTCTGAGGTTGCTAGAAATAAAGTAGATAAGTTTGGCGTCATTGATGGTCTTGATTTGGGAAATGGTAGTTATGAAATAAAAAAATTTGTTGAAAAACCAAAAATAGAAGAAGCTCCTTCTAATTTGGCCGCTGTTGGTTTGTATGTTATCACTCCTGAGGTTTTTAAAGTTTTGGGAAACATGAAAAGTGGTAAATCGGGGGAGATCAGGTTAGCTGATGCTTTTGATATAATGCTTGAAAAAAATCGCCCTTTGTATGGCAAGAAGATAGAAGGAGAGTGGCTAGATACTGGGAATAAGTTTAATTTTATCAAAGCTACTATTAAACTTGGCTTAAAAGATGGTGAAATTAAAGATGATTTGGCTAATTTTATTAAAGATATTTCAAAAAATATTTAACCGATTTTATGAGTCATTTTACTAGAAGAATAATTTTTTGGTCATTTTTTTTATTGTTTATTGTTTTGACTTTTTATTTTTCTTTGGTGGTTAGCGGGTATTCTATAAATTGGACATTTTTAAAAGACCCTTGCAAGATAGGCTTTTTACAAAAGACAGGCATATTAGCTCTTAACTCCAATCCTAATGGAGCTAAAATTGAGTTGGATAGAAATTTTAAAAGTCTTTTTGCCCCTAAAGATATATTAAAAGATAAAAAAATAAAAACTCCTTATAAAATTAAAAACTTGATTCCAGGAGAATATAGTTTAAAGATTGAGCTTGATGGTTATTGGCCTTTCGAAAAAACGGTTTATATTGATCCCGGACAAACAACTTATCTGGAGGATGTTGTTTTGTTAAAAAAAACATTGCCAGTCATGCTTTTTTCTTCTCCTGTTCAGGAGGTAAAAATAAATAATTTTTCTTCTCATCTTATTTTTATAGATGATAATAAATTTTTTGATATTAATAATGAGGTGGAAGTTGGTTTAGAAAAAAATGTTGATAGTTTGGATTTTTTAAGTGATAATTTTCTTCTTATAAACGATAAAGAGGTGTTTAATTATAAAGAAAAAAAATATCTAGATTTTAAAGTTGAAGATAAATCTAATATTCGCAATATTAAAGATGATAAAAATAATTTATATTATTTAGATTCGGATTCTTTATTTTCCTATAATTTTATTTTTCAAGAGAATAATTTAATCTTAAACGACACTGGTCTTGTTGATTATTATTTTTCAGGTGATTATATTTTTTTAATTTCTCAGCATGATAATTTTGAACAATTTAAAATTTATTCAAATAAGGATAAAAAAATAATAAGATTTATTGATTTGCCTTTAAATGGTGATTATAGATTTATACCTTCGGAAAATAATCTTATTTTTGTTTATGACCAACTTTATTCTTCTTTATATTTAATTGACCCTTTCTCCCAATTAAATCCTATTAGAGATGTTTTGAGAAATATTAAAGATATTAATTTTGTAGACAATAATAGTTTTCTTTATTTTTCTAATTTTGAAATTAGAATTTTTAATTTATCTTTAATGCAAAGTTCTTTAGTCTCTCGTTTTGAAAAAGAAATTAAAAGTTTGTTGTGGCATCCTCGGGGTTATGTTATTTTTTCCGATGGTAAAAACATAAAGGCTATTGATTTTAAATATGATAAATATATTACAAATTTATTTACTTTTGATACAGTTTCTGGATTAAAATTGGATAAAAACGGTGGCAGTCTTTTTTTTACAGGGAAAATTGGAAATCGAGAAGGTTTGTATAAGTTGTTTATTCAATAGTGTAGTGCTATAATTTTATTATTATAATTAGAAAATTTTTATGCCTAAATTTATTATTAATGGTCAAAAACCCTTGGCAGGTGGAATTGAAGTTAAAGGAGCTAAAAATCTAGCTTTAAAAGTTATTCCAGCTTCTATTTTATCAGATGAGCCGATGATTATTAGCAATTTACCTCAAATAGAAGATATTGATAAATCTTTACAATTAATTGAAGAGATTGGTTTTAAGGTGGTTTTTAAAAATTCAACAGTAACTATTGAAACAAAACATGTTAAAACCATAGAGCTTCCAGATAAATTGGCTGACAAATTTAGAACATCTATCATGTTTGTTGGACCACTTCTTGCTAGATTTAAAAAAGTAAAGTTTCCTCATCCCGGTGGCTGTGTTATCGGTGCTGGCGGTCGTCCGATAGATTTATTTTTGGATGGCTTTACTTCTATGGGTGCTAAAATAAAAGCGTCTGGTAAATATTATTGGATAGAAGCTCCAAAATTGAAGGGGACTGATTTCTTTTTTCCTAAAGTATCGGTTACTGGCACTGAAAGCTTGATGATGACTGCTTGCTTAGCTGAGGGCAGAACAATCCTTAGAAATTGTGCTATGGAGCCAGAAATAAAATATTTGGCTGATTATTTAAATGATAATGGAGCAAAAATCAGTGGGGCTGGGACCTCAACTATTACAATTGATGGGGTTAAAAAGATAGGAGCTGGTAAAATAAAAATTATGCCAGATAGAATTGAAACTGGCTCTTTTGCTATTATGGCTGCTGCTACTAATTCAGAAATACTTATTAAAAATTGTAATCCGGAGCATGTTTCTGCTCTTTTGGCTATTTTTGAAAGAATAGGAGTTAAATTTGAAATTGGCAAAGACTGGATTAAAATTAAAAAATCTAATGGAATCTCAGCTTATAATATTCAAACTCATGAATACCCTGGTTTCCCAACTGATTTGCAATCTCCTTATACCGTTTTAATGACTCAAGCTAAGGGCGTTTCTTTGATTCATGAAACTATTTATGATCGTCGTTTAATTTGGACTGACATGTTATCTCAAATGGGAGCTAATGTTACTATGTGTGATCCTCATCGAGTGGTTGTTATTGGTCCAACTAAACTATATGCTAAGAAATTAATTAGTCCTGATATTAGAGCTGGCATTGGTTTGGTGATCGCAGCTTTAATGGCCAAGGGTACAACTGAAATCGATAACATTTATCAAATTGACAGAGGTTATGAAAAAATTGATGAACGTTTGCGAAAGTTAGGAGCTGATATTGTGAGAATTGATTAGTCTGATTTGACAATTTAATTAAATTTGTTAATATATATAAACCAAAGGAGCTAGAGTTTCCCTGCTTTTTGGTTTATGAGATTTAATTTATAAAAATAAGAAAAATATGTCTAAATTAGCTGTTATTAAGACTGGAGGAAAACAATATAAAGTTAAAGAGGGTGATGTAATTAAAATTGAAAAATTACCAGTTGAAGATAAAACAAGAGTTAAGTTTGAAACTTTAATGATTGCTAGTACTGATGGATCTTCCTTGGACTTAGGAAGCCCTTCTTTGGGTGAAAAAGTTGAAGGAGAGGTTGTGTCTAGCGGAAAAGGAAAAAAAGTTACAGTTGTAAAATATAAAAGCAAAACTAGATACAAAAGAACTATTGGTCATAGACAGGAATTTACTCAGGTTAAAATTGAAAAAATTGCTTAAGCTCGATATATAAAAAACACCTCCAAATAAGGAGGTGTTTTTTTGCATAAAATATGTTTAGTTTATTTCATTACGATACTTTAAGGCGTTGGATAGGGTTATTTCATCAACATACTCCAAATTAACACCAGTTGATAATCCTTGGGCTAATTTACTGATTTTAATTTTGGGGCTATTTAATAATCTTTTTAAATAAAGAACCGTTGTTTCACCTTCCATGGTTGGACTCAAAGCTAAGATTATTTCTATTTTTTTGTTTTTTTTAATTAATTCATTAGTTAAGCTTACTAGTTTTTTTATATTTATTTTTTCTGGACCGATATTTTCAATGGTGTTTATAAGACCGTTTAAAATAAAATATTTTCCATTATAACTTTTAGTGTTTTCAATATTAATCATGTCTTGAAAGCTGGCAACTACACATAGGGCGTTATCTGATCTTTTATCGTCAGCACAAATTTGACAAATATCTTTTTCGGAAAAAGCTAAACATTTTTTACAAAACTTTAAACTATTAGCTAGGCTGTGTAAGTCTTTAGCTAATAATTTATTTTGTGCTGGTGTTTGTTTTATTAAATGAAAAACATATCTTTCAGCTGTTTTACGTCCAACACCTGGTAGTTTTGATAATTGTTGTACTAGATTTTCTATTATTTTAGGATAGTATATTGACATTTTTTATTAAATAGTATATATTTCTTTAGTAGTTTTTTAACAATTTAATTTTTTTATATGATAGCATCTTTTTTTACAAGAACTAAATCCTCCCAAAAGGTAGAGGTGAAAAGTATTAATTCAGTTGTTGTGATTAACAGCAAAAATGAGCCAGTACAGATTGGTTATCAACTGGTAAAACCAAAACCCAAGACATTTTTTCAGAATTTGATGTTTAAAAAAAACAATGAACTTCGTTCTGTTGTTTTTGTGGGCAATCAACAAACGGCTCAAACCAGAGCTGCAAATAAACATTATTATGAAAGGGCTTTGAAGCTAAGAGAGGGAGAGGTTTATCGGGTAAAAAAGATTTTGTATAACAGTGATTTGGAAAAATTAGAAAAAGAAGAGAGAGAAACAGTTTTTTCTCTTAATTAGCAATTTTATTTTTTTGATTTTTATTTTATTTTGCGCTCTCCTTGGGGAGCGTTTTTTTTTAACTTAAACCGGGAAATCCACCCATTTCTTGCATTTTTTTGGCCATAATTCTTTGAGTTTTCTTGATAGCATCATTGAATAGATCTTTACTAGTTTTAGCAATTTCTTCTTTTGACAAGTCGTTGTTTATTTTAAAATCAGTAATTTCCATATTTCCATTCATACTTAATTTAATACCATTTTTTTCAACTTCAACTTTTTCATCGGCTAAAGCACTCTGCATTGTTTTAGCTTGGCTTCTTAAATCTTTTAATTGTTTTAGTTTGTTAAACATAATTTTAATATTATTTTTTAAATTATTATTTTATTTAATATTATTTTTTAAGTTATTATTCTCCTTCTTTTTTACTTAAATTTCTAAAGCTGGCAGTTTCCTCTGAGAAAAATAAATCAACCTTTCCAGTTGGTCCATTTCTGTGCTTGGCGATGTGTATTTCCGCTTTATATCTTTCTTCCATGGACAACTCCTGAATATTAAAGGCTCTGTCAGCTGCTTTTCTATAAATAAACATAACAACATCAGCGTCTTGTTCAATTGAGCCAGAGTCTCTTAAGTGAGATAATCTTGGAATTGAAGCTCCGCTTTGTTGTTCGGCAGCACGAGAAAGTTGGGCTAGAGCTAAAACGGGAACATTTAATTCTCTAGCAATACCTTTTAAACCTCTACTAATTTCTGATATTTCTTGAACTCTATTGTCTCCATATTTCCCACGTCCTTCCATTAATTGTAAGTAATCAATAACTATCAAGCCTAGACCTCTTTCTGATTGTAGGCGTCGACTTTTAGCTCTGATTTCCATAACAGAGCAATTAGGGGAGTCATCAATGTAAATAGGAGCCTCTGACAAAGATCCCATGGCTTCTCCAATTTTTTGAAAATCATTATCTTCTTCACGATCAGAAAGATTACCAGTTCTCATTTTCCAAAGGTTTACGTTGGCTTGAGCGCAAAGCATCCTATCTACTAATTGTTCTTTGCTCATTTCCAGAGAAAAAACACCCACTCCAACTTTATTTTTAATTGCTGCTTGTCTAGCAATGTCTAAGGCAAAAGATGTTTTACCGACACTAGGCCTGGCAGCTAATATGATTAAATCAGATTTTTGTAGTCCGGCCAATAAATTATCTAAATCGTAGAAACCAGTTGATAGCCCTCTTAAATTTCCACTTCTTTTGTGAAGCTCGTCTATTCTTTCAAAAGCTTCAGTTAATAAACTATCAATGCCCAAAAAAGAATTTTTAAGAAATTTCCTGGATACGCCAAATATTTTTTTTTCAGCTTGATCTAAAACTTCATCAATATCTCTTTCTTCTTCAAAGCTTAAATCCATTATTTCGCTAGCCGAAATTTGTAGTCTTCTTAAGGTTGCCTTTTTTTGGATTAAGTTGGCGTAATAAGAAACGTTGGCAGCAGTTGCTACCGTATTAGATAGTTGAGCTAAATAAGTTCTTCCACCAATTTCGCTAATCAATTTTCTTTCCTCCAGTTTATTAGAAAGGGTTATAATATCAATTGGCTCTTGATTATTAAAAAGTTCAACCATTGCTTCAAAAATATGTTTATGGTTGTTGTAATAAAAATCATCGGCATGAAGAATGTCGACAGTCTTAAAAATTGCTTCTTTGTCTAAAAGTAGACACCCCAAAAGAGATTGTTCGGCTTCAATATTTTGTGGTGGGACTTTCTCTAAGGATGAACTTTGTTTGTTTTCAGCCATTTTTTTATTTTATTTTTAGAATAATTATATAATAGCAGAATACAGTATTTTATCAAGGTTGATTTTGTTCAAATGTTAAGTTTTTTTCAACTAATTTTCCACTATTCCTTGTTTTTTTAAATTTTTAATTTTAGCCCTTGCCAAAAATTATTTTTTACTTTATAATTCAAATAGTCATAAATTCTTTGATTTATGATTATTTTTTGATTTATTTTGTTGCGCTCATAGCTCAGTTGGTAGAGCAGCTGCCTTTTAAGCAGAAGGTCGCAGGTTCGAATCCTGCTGGGCGCACAAATCAGCCGCCTTAGCTCAGCTGGCCAGAGCGACTGTCTTGTAAACAGTAGGTCGTCGGTTCGAACCCGACAGGCGGCTCAAGAACACCCCATTAGGGGTGTTTTTTTATTTACCTAAATATTGTATAATAAAAACATAATTTTAATAAATATGTTTAGAAAAAATAAAAAAGCTTTTACCCTTATCGAATTACTAGTAGTGATTGCTATTGTCGGTATCTTGGCTACTTTAGCTATTATTGCACTACAACAAGCTAGATCTCGAGCTCGCGATAGCAAAAGAGTAGCCGACATGAAGCAAATCCAAACAGCTCTAGAATTATTTTTTAATGAAAATAATCGTTATCCCACAGAAGAAGAGTTTGTTTTTGGAGAAGCTTTAATCTCTTCTTCGACTGCCAACATCTTGATGCAAAAAATTCCAACTGCCCCTATTCCAGCTGACAAAGATTGTGATGAATATTTTAATGATTACAGGTATAGTGTTGATAATCAATATTCAGATTATTCTGTTGGTTTTTGTATAGGAAAGGAAGTGGCTACTTTAGAAAAAGGTCCAAATACTTTAAAGCCATCAGGAATAGTTAAAGATTTTTTTTGTGGGGTTGACGAATTAATTGACATTGATGGTAATTCTTATAAAACGGTTCAAATAGGTAATCAATGTTGGATGGCAGAGAATTTAAATATAGGAAATATGATTCTTAATAAAATAGGAGATATACCAAACTATCAAGAAAATAATGGTATAGTTGAAAAGTATTGTTATAATAATTTAGAGTCTAGTTGTGATAATTACGGTGGATTGTATCAATGGGCTGAGACTGTTCAGTATGTTGAAGGAGTCAGCAATGATTTTGGTATCTACGTTGGAGGCGGTCACGTTAGAGGGATTTGCCCTGCTGGTTGGCATATTCCTAGTGACGAAGAAGTAAAAATTTTAGAAATGTATGCGGGAATGAGCAGGGATCAGGTTGATCTTGAAGGTAGAAGGGGAACTGATGAAGGCGCTAAACTAATGTCTTGTAGGCAAGTTAACTCTCCTTATGGTGGTAGTTGTGATACAGGCAATCATCCTCGTTGGGATTTTCATGAAAATAATCATGGCTGGGATATTTTTTCCTTTTCGGCTTTACCGGCTGGGAGAGTTCACTCTGATGAATTTATATTTGCTGATATTGGTACAAGATTTGTGTTGAGAACTTCAACCCCTAGCAGCGATACTAATTCCTGGTTATATAATATTTTTATTAATGCACCAGACCCTTTTCCATATCAAAAAATTGGCAGGTTTTCTAACCCTAAAAATATAGCATCTTCAATTCGTTGTGTTAAAGACTATTAAATTATGAGAAAAAATATAAATTTTAAAATATATACCTTGGGTTGTAAAATAAATCAATACGATTCAGCTTCTTTAAAAAATTTTTTAATAAAAAAAGGTTTAAAAAGCGGAAGTGAAAATCTTGATATACTTATTATTAATTCCTGTTCAGTTACTAAAGTTGCCATACATAAAGCTCAAAAATTAATATCTTCTTTAAAAAAAGAATTGCCCCAGGCAAAGATAGCTTTAATAGGTTGTTGGCCTAGAGTTTATACTGACTTAAAAGAAGATAAGGTTGATTTAATTTGGTTTGGTAAAAGTGATAATTGGGAAAATTTTTTCTTGGAAATTGAAAAAGCTTTTTTTTCTGATTTGCTTAAAAATATTTCTTGTCAAAATAATCAAAAAGAAAAAACTTTAAAAACGATAGGTGATCGTAGTCGTTATTTTATAAAAGTTCAAGATGGTTGTAATCAATTTTGTTCTTATTGTGTTATTCCTTTTGCTCGCGGTCCTTTAAAAAGCAGAAAAATTGAGGATATATTAAGCGAAATAAAAAGTGCTTGTCAGGCTGGTTATCAAGAAATAGTTCTATCTGGCATTCATCTAGGTCTTTACGGAGTTGATTTTAAAGATGAGCAAATTAACCTTTTTTGTTTATTAAAAAAAATTTTAGAAGTAGATCATTCTTTTCGAATTAGGCTTAGTTCTATTGAGATAAACGAATTAAACGATGATATTTTAGAATTGACAGCTAAGTCAAAGGGTCGTGTCTGTCCTCATTTTCATATATCTCTTCAATCAGGTAGCGATAAGATATTAAAATTAATGAATCGTCCTTATAGTACTTCTTATTTTGAAGAAAGAATTAGAAAAATTAGAGAGTTAATGCCAGATGCTTCTATCTCGACTGATGTTATAGTTGGCTTTCCCGGGGAAGATGAAAATGACTTTATTGATTCTTATAATTTTTGCGAAAAAATGTTTTTTGCCAAGATTCATGTTTTTTCTTTTTCGGCTCATGAAAAGGCTAAGGCTTATTATTTTCCCGAAAAAAACTCTTTAAGTGTTATAAAGGAAAGATCTAAAAAATTAAGAGCACTTTCTTCTGTGATGGAGAAAAAACATTTAGATTTTATTTTAAGCAAGGCTTCTTTTTTGGATGTTTTGGTTGATAAAAATAGTGGTTTAATTGTTAAAGGTAAAACTCAATATTATTTTGATTACTCATTTGATTTTAAAAAATATTCTAAAGTTGGAACAAGACCATCTCCTGGAAAAATATTTAGGCTAAATTTAAAATAAATACTTTTAAAACTTTATTTTTTATTTAAGTTTTGTTTATAGTTTTTGTTTTATAATTATTAAAATAAAAAATCTAAATTTAGTAAAATGAATTTGATAATAAAATACAAGAAATATTTGCTTGTTTTTTTGTTAAACCTTGCCATGTTTTTTGGTTTGTTTTTGTGTGGCGTTCATCATTCTGATTCATTCTTTTTGTCTTTTGTTTTTTTGTGGTTAGTTTCTTTTGTTTTTATTAATTTTATTATTTTTTGTTTGTTTGAAATAATAAAAAGAGAAAGAAATATTTTTTTAAAAGGAAAAGAAGATTTTTCTTTTAAAATGACCAAATGTCTCGATAAGATGGCGGAAAATTATAATATAGTAGAAATTAGTAAAATTTCTTTCGGCATTTATCATGATTTAGCTAATATTTTAACTGTTCTTGGCTTGTCCTTGGAACAATTGAAATCTACTTGCTTTTCTCAAGGGAACAAGAGCAATAATCATCAGCGTGTTAACTATAATAATTTAATAGATGTATCAACCAAGGCTTTTTCCTTGGTTTCTTTTTTAAAGGACCAATACAAAAATAAAGTGAGTTTTAATAGATTTGAAATAGCTGAAGAGATAAGAAAAAACTTGTTACTTTTTAGTTTTTATTTTAAAAAATATAAAATTAATATTAAATTATCCTTACAAAACAATCTTTTTTTATTTTCTAATAAGATAAAATTTTCTCAGATTATTATTAATTTGATAAGTAATGCGATTGATTCTTTGAAACAAAGGGGAGACGATTTTTCTAAAAAAATTTATATTAAACTTTGTAAAAGCAACGAATTTATTTATTTAATATTTAAGGATAACGGGGTCGGTATTGATTCTGAGAATTTAAGTCTTATTTTTAAACCATTTTTTTCTCTAAAAAATGAATCTGATAATATAAATTGCGGCTTGGGCTTGTTTTCTTGTAGGAAAATTATAGAAAATGATTTCTTGGGAAAAATAAAAGTTAAGAGTGATTTTGGTCGAGGCGCTAAGTTTATAATTAAAATACCTTTAAGTTCTATTTGATTTTTTACTTTCTTAATGTTATTATTTTCTTATAATAATTTTTATGAGTGATGATAGAATAGTTAGCCCCAACGAAAATATTAGTGAAGATAAAAGCCTTGATCTTAATTTAAGACCGAAGACTTTTTCTGATTATATTGGTCAAGATAATATTAAAGCTAATTTACAAATTAGTATTAAAGCAGCCTCTAAGAGGTCTGAGCCAATTGATCATGTTTTATTTTATGGTGCTCCTGGCTTGGGTAAAACAACCTTGGCTCATGTTATTTCCAATGAAATGACTGCTAACATCAAGATAACTTCTGGCCCAGCCATTGAAAGAAGTGGCGATTTAGCTGCTATTTTAAGCAATTTAAGTGAGGGCGATATATTGTTTATTGATGAAATACATAGATTGAATAAAACAGTTGAGGAAATTTTGTATCCAGCCATGGAAGATTTCGCCTTGGATTTGATTATGGGCAAGGGACCTGGCGCTAGAACAATTAGAATCGATCTGCCTAAATTTACTATCATTGGAGCAACCACTAGAGCTAGTATGCTCTCAGCCCCCTTAAGAGATCGCTTTGGAATTGTTCATCATTTGGATTTTTATGAAGAAAATCATATTCAGCAAATAGTAAAAAGGAGCTCTACTATTTTGGGAGTGGAAATTGATGACGAGTCTGGACAGCTAATAGCTGAAAGATCTCGTAAAACTCCCAGAATTGCTAATCGATTATTGAAAAGAGTCAGAGATTTTTCTGTGGTTGAAGGAGATGGTACTATTAGCAAAGAAATCTGTTTGAAATCATTTGATATTTTAAATGTCGATAAATATGGACTAGATCATGTTGATCGAAAGATTTTAAACACTATTATTAATAAATTTAAAGGCGGTCCAGTTGGTTTAAATACATTGGCAGCTGCTACTGGAGAAGATATGTCTACCATTGAAGATGTTTATGAGCCCTATTTGATGCAACTTGGTTTTTTAGATAGATCATCTAGGGGAAGAGTTGCTACTGACTCTGCTTTTGGTCACTTAGGCTTGGATAAAAAATAGTTTATGAATTTATCAGAATTTGATTATCATTTACCACAAGAGTTGATAGCACAGGAGCCAGCAAGTCCGCGGGATCATTCCCGCCTTTTAGTTTATAATCGTCAAAACAAGGAAATAAAACATTCTTCTTTTTATGATATTGTTGATTTTTTAAAAAAAGATGATTTGCTTTTTGTTAACAATTCTAAAGTTTTTAAAGCTAGGGTTTTGGCCAAAAAAGAAAGTGGCGGTCAGATTGAAATTTTTTTATTAAAAAACATTAATAAAGAAAAAAATATTTGGCAGTGTCTTATCGGCGGAAAAGTTAAACCTGGATTTAAGTTATTTTTTAATAATATTTTCTTAGCAGAAGTTTTAGAGAAAGAAGATAATACCTTCTTTGTTTCTTTTCAAGAAAATTATTTAGATTTTATTAAAACTTTGGAGAGCATTGGGCAGACTCCTTTGCCACCTTATATTAAGAGAGATGAGAAAAATAAAAAGGATGTTTTAAGTTATCAAACTGTTTATGCCAAGGAAGACAAAATTGGTTCTTCGGCTGCTCCGACTGCTGGTTTGCATTTTACAGATGAACTTTTAAAAAAAATAGAAAAAAAGGGCATAAGAATTGTTGAGGCCAGCTTGCATGTTGGCTTAGGAACTTTTTTGCCAATTAAAACCGAGAATGTCTTGGAACACAAAATGCACAGCGAAGATGTTGAAATTTCAGCTGAAGCTATTAATTTAATAGCTAAGGCTAAAAATGAGGGTCAAAGAGTGATAGCTGTTGGCACAACTTCTTGTAGAATTTTAGAGAGCTTAAGTTCTTATTTGAATTTTGATGAAAGTGGTAAAATCGAAAAATATCAAGGTAATGATTTAAGATTTTCTACTGATATTTTTATTTATCCTGGTTATAATTTTAAAATAGTTGACTGCTTGTTGACCAATTTTCACCTTCCAAAGTCAAGTTTATTGCTTTTAGTTAGCGCTTTTGCTGGACGAGAGCAAATGCTAAATCTTTATCAAGAAGCGGTTGATCTTAAATATAGATTTTTTAGCTATGGTGATGCTATGCTAATAATTTGATTTTTACTGATATTTTTGTTAAATTTTACTTATATATATTAAAACATAAATTATGTTAAGAAATGTTGTTGAATTTTTTAAAGTAGTAATCGTCTCTCTTTTGATAATCTTGCCAATTAGATATTTTGTTATTCAGCCTTTTTACGTCAAAGGAGCTTCCATGGAGCCTAATTTTCATGATCATGAATATTTGATTATTGATGAAATTTCTTATCGTTTTGACAGTCCTCAAAGAGGGGAGGCTGTTGTCTTTAGGTATCCACTAAACCCTAAAGAATATTTTATTAAAAGAATTATTGCTTTGCCGGGAGAAAAAGTGGAAATAGTTGATGGTGATATTTACATTTTTAATGATGAAGATCCAAGGGGTTTTGTTTTAGATGAATCTTTTTATTTAGATAATAATATCGAAACTAGTAATATAGAGGAGGGGTCGGTTGAGTTGGAAGACAATGAATACTTTGTTTTAGGAGATAATCGTCACGCTTCAATGGATTCTCGTAGTTTTGGGCCTGTCAATAAAAGTTTTTTAGTGGGCAGAGTTATGCTTAGGGCTTGGCCTTTTAAAGATTTTACTTTTTTTAAAAAATTAAATTATTATAATAATTAATTTCAAAAATATGGGTAGAAGGAAAAAGGGCGAGAAGAAAATTTCTTTTGTTAAAAAGCCTTCGAGAAATAATGCTTCTAAAAATCTTAAAGATAGAACTTCAGTTAAAAATTTTCAAAGACTTTTGGGAATGAAAGATGTTTTGCCGGTTGACTACAAGTTTTTAGGGCCAATAATTAAAAAAATTGAAGATTATGCTCATTGTTATGGTTTTAATAAAATAGATGTTCCGGTCATTGAAGGATTACCTTTGTATAAAAAAACATTGGATAAAAATAGATTAAATAACCTTTTTGTTTTGGAGCAAAAAGGAGGAGAAAAAAGTTGTTTACGTCCCGACTTAATTCATGGTATAGCTCGAGCTTTGATTGAGCACAATATTTTAAATACTCAAGAAAGACCTTCTAAATTTTTCTCAATTGGACCAGTGTTTCGACAAGAAAAGGTTAGAGGCGGCGTTTACAAGCAGTTTACTCAATTTAATTTTAGTATTTTTAATGACGCTAAACCAGCATCTGACGCCTTTTTAATATTTTTAGTTTATAATATTTTTAAAGAATTACAGATTGATGTTCAGGTCCAAATAAATAGCTTAGGTAATAATATTTGTCAAAAAGAATTTTTATCTAAATTTGTTAAATCTTTTAAAGACCGTGGAAGAAAAAATAAACTTTGTCCAGAATGTAAGAAAAATTTATTAAAAAATCCTACACTGTTGTTAGAGTGCCAAGAGGAGTCATGTTTAAATGTTCGCAATGAAATGCCTCAGATTATTAATTTTTTATCAGAAGAAAGCAATGTTCGTTTTTATAAGACTTTAGAATTTTTAGATGAAATGGATGTAAATTATAATTTTAATCCTTATCTAGTTAAAGATTTGGGCTCTTATAATGATCTTATTTTTGAAATTTGGCCGATAGAAAAAAGTGGCGAGCTTAATAGTCGAATATCTCTTGGTCGTGGAGGAAGATATGACAATTTGTTTAACACAATGACTGGTCGAGACTTACCTTTCTTGAGCTTTAATGGTGGAATCGAAAGAATGCTTATTAAGTCTAAGGAGAATAATCAATTAATTGAAGAAAATAGAAATGATGTTATTTTCTTGGCTCAAATTGATAGTCAATCAAAAATTAAGGCTATGTTTTTGTTTAAAGACTTGTTAAAGAGAGGCTTTAATGTTTTTCAGGCTTTTCATTTAGATGATTTAAAGGGTCAAATGGAAGAAGCTAAGAGTTACAAAGCAAATATTGTCTTAATTTTAGGTAAAAAGGAGTTAGCCGATGAAACAATTTTATTTAGAGACACTGATTCTGGAGTTCAAGAAATAATCGCTCAAAAGGATTTAATCGCTAGGCTTGAAAAAAATATTAAATAGTGTTATAGTCGTTTTGCTTAGAATTAATAAAAATAGAAAGGGGGTCAATATGGCTGATTTAAAAAGAAAAAAAGGAGAAAGTTTTGAAGCTTTTTTAAGACGTTTTAAGGGTGGCTTGAAGAATAATAAAAGATTAGAAACCTTTAGAGGTAAACAAACTTTTTCTAAAAGTAAAACTAAAATACAATTAAAGAAATCTGCTTTAGCTAAAATTAGTTTAGGTAAAAAGTATGAGATTTTAAGAAAGACTGGTAAATTAGAAGAAGGTAAAAAAATGAGATAAATAATTTATCAAAATAAAAAAGAGGGACTTTAAGGTTTCTCTCTTTTTATTTTGTAAATATCTTTTTAAATTTATACAGAGGACTAGCTTGAGAGTATTGTTTAATTCTTTCTCTAGCATGTTTTGTTTTGGCAAAATCAAGCCATTGAATGTTTGGTCCTTTGCGATTTTTTTCAATTATAATTTCAACAATATCTCCATTTTTTAGTTCTTGATTTAAGGAGGCTATTTTTTCATTTATTAAAACTCCAGACGTTTTGTTTCCAACGTCAGTATGAATAGCATAAGCAAAATCTATTGGTGTTGATTTTTCTGGTAATTCAATAACATCGCCTTTTGGAGAAAAAACAAATATTCTGTCTTGAAAAATATTGGTTTTTATTTCTTGAATAAATTTTTCGGTATCCTGATTTTCTTTTTGAATTTCAAGTATTTCTTTTATCCAGTTGGGCTTGCTGTAATCCTTGCTACCTTCATTTTTATAATTCCAATGAGAAGCTATTCCATACAAAGATTCTTCATGCATTTCCCTTGTTTTTATTTGAAATTCAGTCGCTTTTCCTTCGGGACCAATAATTGTAGTGTGAAGACTTCGATATCCATTTGGTTTAGGAATAGCGATATAGTCTTTAAATCTTCGAGAAATTGGTTTCCAGATAGAATGAATTATGCCTAGTATTTTATAACATTCTTCAATATTATTAACTACAACCCTAAGAGCAAATACATCATAAATTTCATCGAATTTTCTATCTTTTCTTTGCATTTTTTGCCAGATACTATAGAGATGCTTAAATCTAGCACTTATTTCATATTCTATATTCAGTTTCTTTAAATCTTCTTCTAAGCGATTTTTTACTTTAATAAAAAATTGATTTCTTTCGGCTTTTTTTTCTATTTCATATTTATATTCTATTTTTTTATATTCAGTAGGGTAGAGGTATTTAAAGCAAATATCTTCCATTTGCCACTTCAAGCGCCAGATACCCATCAGCCCAGCTATTGGAGCATATATTTCTAGTGTTTCCTTGGCTATTCTTTGTTGCTTGTTTTCTGGCAAGGCATCGAGTGTTTTTAAATTATGAAGCCGATCGCAAAATTTAATGTAAATAATTCTAACATCATCAATAACGGCTAAAAACATTTTTCTTAAATTTTCTCTATATCTTTCTATGCCTCTGTATTTTATTTTACCTAATTTTGTTATGCCGTCTACTAATTTAGAAACATCTTTCCCGAAAATTTCTTCAATTTCTTCTACTGTATGTTCCGTATCTTCCGGCACGTCATGGAGTATCCCAGCTACAATAGTATTCTGATCAGCCCTAATCTGAGCCAAGTTAAAGGCAGTGTGAAGGCAATGTTCAATATAAGGCTCACCACCTTTTCTGAGCTGGTTTTTATGTGCTTTGTCAGCAAATTCATAGGCTCTAATCATTTCTTTAGTATCAATACTAGGGTTTTTTTCTAGAGCTTTTTTTAACAATCTTTCAATTGTCATAAAAAATTTTATTATTTTATTTTTTATGCTATAATCTCTTTATATAATATCAAATAGTATTGAAATTAGCAATTTATAAAATTAAAATAATTTTTCTATGTTTAATAAGAAAAATAGTCTAAAAATAAGTTTTTTTCTAATTTTGTCGGTTCTGTTTTTGTTTGTTTTTTTGAATTTTAATGAAGTTTTAGCTTCCTCTGATGATGTTTTTGGTATTAATACCGTCGATAATCAAATAGTTTTAGAAAAATCTGATCCTCGTCAGGTTGTAGCTAGAATAATTAACGTTTTTTTAGGTTTAATGGGAATCATTGCTGTTTCCTTAATAATTTTTGCTGGCTTTACCTGGATGACTTCGGAGGGTAATGAGGAAAAAATATCTAAAGCTAAAGGGATTCTCAAAAGTGCTACTGTTGGTTTGTTTATTATTTTATCTGCTTGGGGAATAGTTACTTTCATTTTTAGAGAAATTGGAGGCGACACTGGACAAGGTCAAACAAGTAGTTCTAGCTCTAGTTATTTTCAAACTGGCTTAGGAGCGGTTGGTGCTTGTACGGTTGAAAGTGTTTATCCTGAACCAGGTCAAAAAAATGTTCCTAGAAACTCAATGATTATGGTTACTTTTAAAGAAGAGTTTTTACCAGAGACCATCGCTTCTAATACACTTATTTGTTTAGAAGAAAATTTTAATTTTGATTCAGCTGCTTGTTCAGATCCAATTAGCTTTAGTTTTGATAGTAGTGATAATAAAATTTTAGTTATTTTTCCTGATGAAGTTTTAGGGAATGAAAACAGTGACTCTTCTTACTTGGTTCATTTTTCTAATAATGTTTTAAATGCTGATGGAAGTCAATCGATTTTTAACACTTGTTCTCCTCAGTATTTATTGTGGAATTTCACAGTTAGCACTAAGCTTGATATTACACCTCCTAAGATTTTAAGTATTTTTCCGCAAAACGATGATAGTCCGGATAGCTCGGAAATTGCCTCAACCCTTCAGTTTGCCGAAGGTAATATTAATATTCTCGGTATCCCTGACTATTTTCAAGAAGCTGAGATTCTTTCTGTTACTAGGGGTGGTGGCACTAGCAGTAATGCTACGGTTTTTGTGAATCAAAATTATAATAGTCAATATACTGAATTTACAGTTTCAATTAGCGCTACTTCTAAGGCTCAACTTTCTAGCGGAACAAATAATTTAGGTGCCTTTGATATTGTAAATAATCGTATTGATTTCACTAACTATTTTTCTTTTAATATTGAAGGTGATTTTGAAAGTGGTAATTCTTGGAATGTTGTTTTGAAAAAAATGCTTCCAGCTGACAAAATAAAGGTTGGGTCTTATGAGTATACTTTTGTTAATGAAGCAAGCTCTGGTTATAATATTCAAGTGGCTGGTAATACGATTGATCAAACTCAAAACATTTGTATAGCTTTAAACAGTCATCCTAACGTTGAAGTTTATTCTTGTTCTGGAAATGTGATTAATCTTAGATCTAAGGTTGGTGGTTCAGTTGGAAACTCAATTGTTTTACAGTCTTATACAGACAAAATAAGTGTTGATCCTTTTAGTGGTGGAGTTGACAGGGTGGAGAGGGTGATAGTCAATGATAAAAGAGATAAGCCTATGAACTCTGGAATTCAAATTGTTTTTGATGAAGCTATTAACCCACTAACTGTTTCTGGTGAAAGTGAGGAGGTGCAGGATTATATTAGGGTTTTAAATGTTTCTGATGGTAATCTTCCAATTAGTGGAAAATTTAAAATATCCTCTGATTATAAAACAGTGGAGTTCATTTCCAGGTTCAAATGTGGAGCTAATAGTTGTGGTGAGGATATTTTCTGTTTACCAGCCAATAGCAATATAATGGTTGAGGTATCTGCTGCTCGTCTTTTTGATTGTGATTCTAATGATAATAACTGTACTAATAAAAGTCCTTTTTCGGCTTGTATTGATAATATTTGTCAAGATACAGAAAGTAAAAGATATCCTTTGGCCAGAACTCCTATTAATGGAGTTGTTGACGCTGCTCTTAATTCTTTGGATGGAAATAGTGATGGTTATTCCTATGGACCAACTTCTTATTTTTATAAAAATCAAGGAGATTTGATGACTGGTGATAGTTTTTCTTGGTCATTTTGGATAAATGACAAGATAGACTCCACTCCTCCTAAGATTTTAGAGTTTGGTCCAGAGACTCCGGCCAATCTTTTTGGTCCTATTGAAATAATTTTTGATAAACTTTTATCAACTGATAGCTTGAGAACTGGTTACCTTGTTTCTGAGTCAGGTGGTGAACAAGTTTTTCATAATAGAGTTAATTTGATAAGTGGACAGGCTGTTGGTTATTGGATAGAGTCTTCCGGACAAGATGTCAACCCGATAGATGGTGACAATGATCGAACAAGTGTTTTAATTAAACATGCTCAATTTTTTGAAGGAGCTGGCTATAGAGCTCAAGCTGGTTCAGGCGTTAGAGATATTTATCAGAATTGTTTTAAGCCAAGCGCTAGTATTGATTGTGTAGCTGATCCTTTAAATCCGTCTTGTTGTGATGGAACTCCTCAAGCGGGCTCATCTTGTAATTAGTTTATTTCAAAATGATTATTGTTTGATTTTGTTTTTGTTTTGTGTTTATTTATTTTATTGTATATTTAATTTATTAATATTTAAAATAATTGTTTATCTTTTTGGTAAATAATTGTCAAAAGATTATGTCAAAAGAAAAAAAGAGCAAGGAGCCAATTAAAAGTAATTCTAATAAACTGGAGGCAACATCATTGGCCATGCAACAAATAAAAAGCAAATTTGGCGATGGAGCTATTATGAAATTTGGAGAAGCCAGAAAAACCAATGTTGATGCTATTCCCACTGGTTGTTTATCTTTGGATATAGCTTTCGGTATAGGTGGTGTGCCTAGAGGAAGGGTTATAGAAATTTTTGGTCCAGAATCTTCTGGAAAAACAACCTTGGCTCAGCATATAGTGGCTGAAGTTCAAAAATTAGGGGGAATAGCTGCTTTTGTTGATGCTGAACACGCCCTTGACCCTGATTATGCTGAAAAAATTGGCATTAACATTAAAGAGATGCTTATTTCTCAGCCAGACACAGGAGAGCAAGCCTTGGAAATAGTAGAAACTTTAGTTAGATCAAACGCAGTTGATGTGGTTGTTGTTGATAGTGTAGCCGCTTTAGTGCCTCAGAAAGAGATAGAAGGTGACATGGGCGACCAACATATGGGTCTACAAGCCAGACTGATGAGTCAAGCTCTTAGAAAGTTAACTGGAATTGTGTCAAAAACAAAAACAGTTGTTATCTTTATTAATCAAATTAGAAATAAAATTGGAGTATTTTTTGGAAATCCAGAAACTACTAGTGGCGGAAATGCTCTTAAATTTTATTCTTCTGTCAGAGTTGAAGTTAGAAGAAGTGCTCAAATAAAGCAAGGTGAAAAAATATTAGGAAATAGAGTTAAGGCTAAAATTGTTAAAAATAAAGTAGCAGCCCCTTTTAAATCAGCTGAATTTGATATTATGTATAACGAGGGAATTTCTATTTCTGGTGATTTATTGGATTTAGGTGTTGAATATGATGTTATTAAAAAATCTGGAAATTCTTATAGTTTCGGTCAAAATAAAATGGGCGTAGGCCGAGAAAATGCTAAAAATTATTTAAAATCACAAGATAAATTAATGAAAGAGTTGAGAATTAAGATTATGGAGGAATATAATAAAAGAGAAAGTAAGTAATATTTATTGAATATTTTGTAAAAACTAAAATACTCTCAATTGAGAGTATTTTAGTTATAAAAGCTTTATTTTTTTGTTTAATAATGTTAGTATATAGTAAATTTATTTTTAATTAAGTCATTAAATGTCTAATTTTTTTGTTTTGTCTTTGGGCGGTTCAATGGTTTCATTGCCCCAAGGAATAAATATTGATTTTTTAAAAAAGTTTAAGAATTTAATCAAAAAAAGAGTTAATGAGGGCGATAAGTTTATAATTGTTGTTGGTGGTGGCTTCAATGCTCGAAACTCAATTAAGGAGGCTAAAAAAATAAATAATTTACTAGACTCAGATAGTCAAGATTGGATAGGCATTTCCGCTACTCACTTGAATGCTAATATTGTTAAATCTGTTTTTGGAGATATGGCCCATCCTGTTTTAATCAATAATCCAGGAGTAAAAATAAGAAGTAAAAAATCTTTATTGTTTTCTGGTGGTTATTTGCCAGGAAATTCATCTGATTTTGTCTGTTCTGTTTTAGCGAAAACATACAATGTTAAAAATATTATAAATATAAGCAATATTGATTATGTTTATGATAAAGATCCTAAAAAAAACAAAGATGCTAAAAAAATTGAAGAAATGAATTGGAGTGATTTTTTGAAAATTGTTGGTGGCAGTTGGACTCCCGGCCTAAATTCCCCCTTTGATCCGCTTGCTTCTAAATTTTGTCAAAAAGAAAATAAAACTGTCGTAATATTAAATGGTGATAATCTTTCCAATTTAAACAATTATTTAAGTGCTAAAAGATTTAAAGGAACTAAAATATATGGAAAATAAAAATGATCAAACAGAAATTAATGAGAATAAAGAAGTGTCATCTTCTCAAAAGAAATTCAATTCTCAATTTTTGAAAGGTTTGTTGGATTTCTTAAAAGAATATTCGGTTATTGGTTTGGCGATAGGTGTGATTATAGGGCAAACGTCTAAAGATTTAGTGGATTCATTGGTTGAGGGTTTTTTTATGCCGATAGTAGAGCTTTTAGTCTCTAAAGAAAAGTTTGAAAGTTTGGTTTTTATTTTAAAAGGTGTTAGCTTTGATATTGGCAGTATTTTGAGTTCTCTTATAACTTTTTTGATAATAATGACTTTCCTGTATTTTATAGTCAAAAAAATAATTAAAAATGATAAGTTTTTGCCTAAAAAATAATTATGAATAATAAAAAAATTATTTTAGGGATAGATCCCGGCTTGGCTGATACTGGTTTTGGACTTATTGAGGTTTGTGGGTCTAGTGTTAAATGTTTGGATTTTGGTTCAATAAAAACATATCCCAAGGAGGACTTTGTAGAGCGTTTAAAAAAAATAGATTCTGTTTTACAAGAGATAATTGATAAATACAAACCAGATATAGCTTCAGTTGAAAAATTATTTTTTAATACCAATGCTAAAACTGCTTTATTAGTTGGTCAGGCTAGGGGAGTTATTTTGCTGGGTCTTGTTAAAAATAAAATACCTATTTTTGAATTTACCCCCTTACAATTAAAGCAAACAATTAGTAATTATGGTCGAGCTGACAAGAATCAAATTAAAAGAATGATTAAAATTTTTTTAAATCTAAAAGAATTACCCAAATCTGATGATAGCGCCGATGCCTTGGGTTTGGCAATTTGTGCGATTAATTGTTTAAATAAAAAATAAGATATGAATAGTAAAAAAATTAAAATAGTTCATGTTTCAGCTGAAGTAGCCCCTTTTTCTAAGACAGGTGGCCTAGCGGATGTTGCTCGCAGTTTACCAGAGTCTTTATTTAAACTTGGTTATGATGTTAGGATTATAACACCTCTTTATGGTAAATTAATAGACAAAGACGAGTATGACCTAAAAATGATTTTTAAGGACATTAATTTAATTATTGATTCTGAAAACAATATTAAGGCTAGTTTTTGGGAAGGTAAGTTGAATGGAGGTTTACCCGTTTACTTTGTGGAGATTAAAAAATATTTTTCTAAACATAAAAAAGTTTATGGCTCAGATAAGGAAAATATTAGATTTTTGACTTTTAATGTTGCCGCCTTAAAATTATTAAATTTATTAGATTTTAGTCCTGATATTATTCAATGCCATGATTGGCACTCTGGTTTAATACCTTATTTTATAAAGAACAAGTCTAGGTATACAAAAATTTTATCAAAAACTAAAACTATTTTTACCATTCATAATTTGGCTTTTCAATTAGGGAAAAATTGGTTTTCAGTTCCTTTAGATAAAAAAGATTATGGTCGAAAAAAAATTCCTTTAATTAGTGATCCAGATATTGTCAATATTAACTTTGCTAAAAGAGCAATTATGTCCGCTGACATCATTAATACTGTTAGTGAAAAATATCGAGAAGAAATAATGACCAAGAAGTTTGGACAAGACCTTAATCGTATTTTAAAAAACAGAAGTGCTCATTTATTTGGGATAGTCAATGGCATTGACTATGATTCTTATAATCCTAAAAACGACCAAGGTCTTTTTTGTAATTTTGATATAAATTCTCATAAATTAAAGTTGGAAAATAAAAAATTCTTACAAAAAAAGATGGGGTTCGCGATTAATCCGAACGTTCCTATTATCTGTTCTACTTCTCGAATAACTCATCAAAAAGGTTTTGATGTAATCTTGAAGTTATTGCCTTATCTATTAAGATTTGATGTGCAAATAATTTTTATGGGTGACGGTAATCAAGAATATATCAAAGAAATAAATAATCTTAATAAAAAATTTCCTAAAAAAATAATTTGGAAACCATTTAAAGAAAATCAAAGTATAGAAACTTTGGTTTATGCTGGGTCTGATTTGTTTGTTCTGCCTTCTTATTATGAGCCATGTGGCATAAACCAGATGATTGCTATGCGTTATGGTTGCATCCCTATTGTTAGAGAAACTGGTGGTCTTTATGATACTGTTAGTAATTTTAATCCTAATTCTAAAACGGGAACAGGTTTTACTTTTAAGTATGAAGATGAATTTTCTTTTTTTTGGGCTATAATAAGGGCCCTGGAAACTTATAAATATAAAAATGTTTGGAATGAAATTATTGAAAGAGCTATGTCACAGTCTAGTAGCTGGAAAATACCAGCTCAAAAATACATTAAGCTTTATAGAAAAGCTATTAGAATTAAAAATTAAAAAAATAAGATGTTGTGGATAAATTTTCTTCATTTATATCAACCAGCTAATTCAGATCCTTATAGAATAAAAGAGGCTAACGATTTGAGCTATGAGCGGATTTTTGATGCTTTAAAAAAAAATAAAAAAATAAAATTTACTTTAAATATTTCGGCTTGCTTGGTTTCAAGAATGTTAGAGCTGGGCTATGTTGATTTAATAAAAAAAATAAATTTACTAATAGAAAGGGGTCAAATTGAGTTAGTTGGTTCAGCGGCTTATCACCCTCTATTGCCATTAATTAAGAAGAAGGAGGTTGTTAGGCAAATAAAAGAAAATGAAATTATAATTAAAAAAAATTTTCCCAAAGCTAAATTAAAAGGCTTTTTCTTTCCTGAAATGGCTTATAGTCCCGAAGTGGCATCTATTGTAAAAAAAATGGGTTATTCTTGGATTATTTTAGACGAAATATCTTTTAATTCTTCTGGAAAGGTAGATTATTCTCAGGTTTATAAAGATAAAAAAAGTGACCTTAAGGTTGTTTTTAGATCCCGAGAATTTTCTAATTGTTATGTTCCAGATAAAATAACTAATCATTTGTCAGGAGAAGATAATAGTAAAGACATTATTGTTAGCGCTACGGATGGAGAATTATATGGACTCAGACATAATGACCCTAGGGGTAAATTTGAAAATATTTTAAAAAATAAAAAAATTGAGACTGTTTTAATTTCAGATTATATAAAAAACAAAAAAACAATTTCAATATCTGTTAGAAAAAGTAATTGGGAGTCCAGTCTTAAAGATTTGGCCAAAAAGGAGCCTTATCATTTGTGGTATAGCCAAAAAAATAAAATTCATTTAAAATTATGGGAGTTAGCTGATTTGGCTTATAATACTATTGAAAGACATAAAAGAGATAAAAATAGTTATTGGGCTCGTTGGCATTTTGTTAGGGGTTTGGCTAGTTGCACTTTTTGGTGGGCTAGCGACAATGATTTTAAACATAATTTCGGGCCTCGTGCCTGGAATCCTGACGAAATAGAAAGAGGTGTTGATGAATTTATTAGATCAATTAGGTCCTTAGAGAATTCAACCACTAAAGAAGAAAAAATAAAAGCAGAATCATTATTGGCAAAAACCAAAAGAATGATCTGGACCAAGCATTGGTCGAAAAGATAAAATTTATTATTTTTTATGAATAAAATTGAAAAATTGTTTGATAACGAGTATATTTTGAAGTTTTTTAATAAAAGAATATTGCCTCTTTATCCAGATTTTAAAAAAATAGAGAAAATAAAAGTAATTCATCATAAGAAATTTATTTGGGTTGGCTCTTATCACGTAGTAACTGAATTTAAAGTTTCTTTTTTATCTGATTCAGAAAATAAAAAGAAAAAAGTAAAAAAATTATCATTTTTTTGCACAGCTCATTCTAGTGAACCAAGAAAAAATGTTTATGATGTTTTAAATCATTTATGGAACAATGGTTTTTCTAAAGGTTTTTTGACAATTCCTCGTCCAATTCTTTATTCTAAATATTTTAATGCTTCTTTTTATCGAGGTGTTAGCGGTGAAAGTTTGTTAGAGTTCATCCGGGAAGGAAACAAAAAAGAAGTTGAGAGAATAGTCAAGAAAACAGCTGAATGGTTAGCTAAACTTCATAAAATTCCAGTCAGTAAGGAAATTCAATACGACAAAAGTAAAAGTAAAATAAAAACAGTCGTTCCTGGTTATAAGAAAATATTAAAGAGTGTTGAAGAAAAATATGGTGATAAATATTTGAAAGATATTAAAAAAATTTATGATTATTTGATAGAACTGGAAGATGATTTTTTCAAATTAAGTCATAGGAGGTGGTTAATTCATGGAGATGCTCATCCGGACAATATTATCAAAATTAGTGATAAAAAAATAGCCATGATAGATTTTACGGACATATCTCCTTCTGATTTCGCTAGGGATTTAGGTAGTTTTTTACAACAAGTTGAATATAGATTGAAAAAAAATTCTTATCCGGATTCTTATGTTAAAAAAATACACAACATATTTATTGAAGGCTATTGCCAGAAAACAAAGGTTAAATATAATATTAGATTAAAAGAAAGGGTCAAGCTTTATTATTACTGGACGGCAATTCGAACGGCTGTTTATTGGCTAACTAAACATAATCCTGACCCCGAAAGAGCTGAGCCATTGATAAAAGAAGTTAAGAAAAAATTAAAACTATAAAATATGCTTATTGATTTACAATTACATTCTATTTATTCCGATGGTTATTTAACTCCTAAGGAGTTGGTTAACTTTGTTGCAAAAAATGGCGTTAAAGTGGCTTCTTTAACAGACCACAATACTTTTGGTGGTTTAGATGAATTTAAAGAAGCTTGTTTAAAGCATAAAATAAAGGCTATTAATGGTTTGGAGCTGTACTGTAAATATAAGAATAAAAAAATAAATATTTTATGGTATAATTTTAATGAGAATAATCAAGAATTGATTAAATTGTTGGAAGAAAGTAGACGCCGAAGAGTTTTTTTAGTGAAAAGAGCTTTGTTAAAATTAGAGCGTAGAGGATTTAAAATTGATAAAAATATTTTGTCAGAATTTGATAATTATATTCCCATTAATCGTTTAAGTGAGAGGGTGTCATCAAACAAGTTTAATTACAATAAAATTTTAAAAACAGCCAAGTCTAAGGATAACTCAATTAAAATTTTGAGAGAAGAGAGTGTGATTCGAGAGTTGTTTTTCCATAGTAAAGATGAGCGCTTAAATGAATCCTATCTTGACTTGGAAAGAGTTGTTAAAGTTAGAAAAAAAGCTGGTGGTCAATTAGTTTTTTGTCATCCTGGCAGGTATAATAAATATGCTAACAACATAACTCAAAAGTTAAAAGAGGCTGGCATTGATGGTATAGAAGTTTTGTCCCCTCATCATTCAATTGGTTCGGTTATGTATTCTCAATTTTTGGCTGAAAATTTTGATTTAATATCTACTGGCGGATCTGATTTTCATCGTTTTGAAGAAAATTCAGATTATATTAGAAGTTCGGCTGATTGGTTTGTTATTGATAGCCGAAAATTAAGAAGAATAAAAGAAATAATAGGATAAAAATATGGCCAATAAAAAAAATAAGAAAAAAGGAGATTATCAATTAAATGATTTAACTAACAATAAAGTTAAGATGAGCATCTTGGCTTTAGTGATTTTTGTTTTGGGGTTGATTTGTTTATTGTCTTTGTTTTCTCTGTCTGGTAGTTTTGGAATTTTTTTAAATAAATATCTTTCCTTAGGTTTTGGTTGGGCTAAATGGTTTTTTCCTTTTTTGCTTATTTTTTTTAGCATAGCTCTTTATAAGGGCAAGCTTTTTTTTACTAAAAAAACTAACTATCTTGGTCTTTTCTTGTTTTTTATTTCTTGGCCATTATTATTTCATTTCTTTTTTGATTCTGAAGTATTAAAAGAAAAGGCTATAGCGGGAGTAGGTGGTGGTTATTTGGGTTTATATTTATCAATTTTTATAAAAAACATTTTTGGTTTTTGGGGGGGCTTGCTTATAATTTTAACCTTATTTTTATTAGCAATAATCTTGCTATTTGGCATAACATTGTCCGACATCCTTGGTTCTAAGAGTTATTTTAATAAAATTATTGTTTGGTTTTCTAATCTAGTTCGAAGAAAGGAGATGGAAGAGGAAGATTTTGATTTAGAAAACGAGGAAGAAGAAGAGAAAGAAGAGGAAGAAGAGGAGGAGGATGAAGAAGAAGAGAAAGAAAATTTAGATAAAAAAATAGAATTTAAAAAAAATAAAAATAATATTAATAAGAATAACGAATTGGATGATGAAATATTTTTTTCTAAAAAAGAAATAGGAACACTTGATGAAAAGAAAGAGAAAAAACAAGAAGAATTAAAAATAAACTGGAAGACCAAGAAAGTTAAAATTGACTTACCTTTAGATTTGTTAAGTTCTGAAATTGGAAAGGCAACTAGTGGGGATATTAAAAATAATATTTTAGTTATTCAAAGGACTTTGGAGAATTTTGGTATCTCAGTTGACATGGGTGAAGTTAATGTTGGTCCTACTGTTACCCAATATACATTTAAACCATCGGAAGGGGTTAAGCTTTCTAAGATAACTACCCTGAGTAATGATCTTTCCTTGGCTCTGGCTGCTCATCCTATTAGAATAGAAGCTCCAATTCCAGGAAAGTCTTTGGTAGGCATTGAAGTTCCTAATAAGGCTAAGGCGATTGTTGGTCTGAGGGAGATTTTGGGGGACAAAGAATTTAAAACTCGTGGCAGTAATTTAATGGCTGCTTTGGGTAAGGATGTTTCTGGTAAAAATATTGTTTATGATATTGCTAAAATGCCCCATCTTTTAGTGGCTGGTGCGACTAATTCCGGTAAATCAGTTTGTTTAAATGCTATTATTGTCGGCTTGCTTTATCAAAATAATCCCGAAGATTTAAGATTTATTATGGTTGATCCTAAGAGGGTTGAGCTTCCTGCTTATAATAATATTCCTCACTTATTAACTCCAGTTATTACGGAGGTAAACAAAACAGTTAACGCTCTAAGATGGTGCTTAAATGAAATGGATAGGCGTTATGAAATATTAAATCAAGCAGGTAAGAAGAATATTCAAAGTTACAATGAGTCAAGTAAAGAAAAAATGCCTTTTATTGTTTTTGTAATTGATGAATTGGCTGATTTAATGATTTCAGCCGCTAAAGACATTGAAAGCAGTGTTATTCGTTTAACCCAAATGTCGAGAGCTGTTGGTATTCATTTAATTTTGGCCACTCAAAGACCAAGTGTTGATGTTATTACTGGTTTAATTAAAGCCAATACTCCTTCTAGAATAGCTTTTTCAGTTGCTTCTATTGTTGATTCTAAAACTATTTTAGATTCTTCAGGGGCTGAAAAATTATTAGGAAAAGGTGATATGCTTTTTAGCACAGCCGAACTTTCTAAACCAAGAAGAATTCAGGGGGCTTATTTAAGTGATGCTGAAATACTTTCTATTGTTACTTATATTAAAGAAAAATATGGACAGGCCGATTATTTAGAAGGAATAGTTGAGAGGCAAAAAGTAAGTGGTGTGGCTGGTGTTGGTCTTGACGGTACTTTTGGCGACGAAGATGATCTTTTAGAAGAGGCTAAGGAAATAGTTCTTGCGGCCGGAAAAGCTTCAACATCTTTATTGCAAAGAAGATTAAGAATCGGTTATTCTCGAGCCGCTAGTATTTTAGATATGTTAGAAGAAATTGGTATGATTGGTCCATCTAATGGTTCTAAGCCGAGAGAAATATTGGTTTCTGGTGACCAAATGCGAGCTAACTCTGCTAATTCAATTTCGGCTATGCCTTTGCATAACCGTTCTGAAAGTAAGGCGCCAGGAAGTTATTTTTATCAAGAGGAAGAAAGCCCCTTGGCTTTAGATGAGAACTTAGAAACAGAAAAAGAATCTTTAGATATAAATAAAGATTTAGAAACAGACGAAGACGAAGAACTAGCAGACATTAATGAAAAGGAAGAGCTTAAATCTGACATAGAAAATAAAGATGATTTTGAAAACAATAATGAAGAAACAAAAAAAGGTTCAAAAGAGCTAGATGATGACTTTGGTAAATATTTTTCTAAGTAATTTTATATGCCTATTATAAGCTTAATAAAAAAAATAATACCTCGTAATTTTTTAGAAAAAATGAGACCAGCTTATCATTTTGTCTTTGCTTATTTAGCAGCTTTTTTTTATGGTTTTCCTAGCAATAAATTGGTGGTTATTGGTATTACTGGTACATCTGGTAAGACAAGTTCTGTTTATTTAATGGCAACCGCCTTAAATTCAGCTGGTTATAAAACTGGTTATACATCTACCGCCATGTTTAGTGATGGAAGTCAAGAATGGTTAAATGACAAAAAAATGACTATGCTTGGTCGGTTTTTTACTCAGAAAATGTTGAGTAAAATGGTTAAAAATGCTTGTGTTTATGCTATCGTTGAGACAACTTCCGAGGGCATAAGACAGTTTAGGCATCGTTTTATAAATTATGACATTGTTTTTTTTACTAGTCTTTATCCGGAGCACATAGAATCACATGGCAGTTTTGAAAACTATAAAAAAGCTAAGGGTAATTTATTTTCTCATTTAAAAAAATGTTCAAGTAAATATATTGATCAAGAAAAAAAAGTTGTTAAGATTAAAAATAATTTATCTAAAATAAATTTTAGTAAACTCAGAAAAACAATTGTTGTTAACGGTGATGATGAGCATGCTTCTTTTTTCTCTAATTTTTGGTCTGAAGAAAAAATGGCTTATTATCATGGACAATTTTTGGATACCGATTTTTTATCTATTTTTTATGATAATGTTGAAATAATTAATAATAAAATTTTATTTGATATATTTTTTAAACAGAAATTATCGGGAAAGGAACAGCTTGTTTCTAAAAAAATAGAATTATCTCTTTTGGGAGAGTTTAATGTTATTAATTCCTTGCCTTTGTTGTCTTTGGCTTTAAATCAAGAACTTGACTTAGATTTAATTGTTGGTGAGTTAAAAAAAATTAAAAATATTCCAGGCAGAATAGAAATGGTTGATGCTGGTCAAGATTTTTTAGCAATAGTTGATTATGCTTATGAACCAGTAGCTTTGGGTAAATTGTATAAAACAATTGATTTAATAAGAAAAAATAATGAAACTGGGAGTCTTATTCATATTTTGGGTTCGGCTGGTGGTGGTAGAGATAAAAGTCGTCGCTCTGTTTTAGGAGAAATGGCTGGTAATAAGGCTGATTTTGTGATTGTAAGCAACGAAGATCCTTATGATGAAAATCCTTTGGATATTATTAATCAAGTAGCTAGTGGAGCTAAGAGCGCTGGTAAAATTGAGGGCGAATCTTTGTTTAGAATTTTAGATAGGCGAGAGGCAATTAAAAAAGCCTTGAGTTTAGTTTCAAATAAAAATGATTTGGTTTTAATAACTGGCAAGGGAAGCGAACAAGCTATTTGCTTAAAAAATGGACAGAAAGAATTTTGGGATGATAGACTTGTTTTAAGGGAGGAAATTATAAATTATAAAAAAAAATAATTTAATTTTTTATAATTATTTTATAATCTATTGACCAATAATGTATATGTTTGATATAATATAGCTAGATAACTTATTTATCATTATACTTCTTGGTAGTTTCCTATGATTCTACTTGGGGTAAAAAAACTATGAATACAAAGAAAAAAGGTTTTACCTTAATCGAGTTGTTGGTGGTTATTGCCATCATCGGTATCTTGGCAACTTTGGCTGTTGTTGCTTTACAACAAGCTAGAAAGAATGCTAGAGATGCAAAAAGAATCGCTGACGTTCGTCAAATGCAAACAGCATTGGAATTGTTCTTTAACGATAATCAATATTACCCAGATTTACTTGGTGAATATACTGCTGGACAAATTGGTACTGGCTCAACTGTTTATATGAACATCATTCCAACTGCCCCAACACCAGCTGACGGTAGTAATTGTGCTGATTACAATGATTATGAATACACTGGTGATGGAACATCTGTTGGTGATTATTGGGGAAGCTACACTATTAGCTTTTGCTTAGGAGGTCAAACAGGTGGAATGGGCGCTGGTCCTAAATGTGCTACTCCAGGCGGAATTATTGACAAAGCTTGCGATGAATTATAAATAGATTTTTCGCTTTAAAAAAACAAGCCTTTAAAGGCTTGTTTTTTTATTATCAAATTTTTGTGCACCGTGTAGGATTCGAACCTACGACCATCTCCTTAAGAGGGAGCCGCTCTACCAGCTGAGCTAACGGTGCTTATAAAAGGGTGGCTGGGGAGGGGCTTGAACCCTCGACCTTAGCGTTATGAGTGCTACGCTCTAACCAGCTGAGCTACCCAGCCCTTTTAGTGTGTCCAGTAGGACTTGAACCCACAACCTTCTGGTCCGAAGCCAGACGCTCTATCCAATTGAGCTATGGACACAGTTTGTTTTTTAATTTGAAGATTATAGGTCTTTGAAAAAAACAATGATTTTATTATAATAAAAAAAATTTTTTAAATCAATACCTTGAATTTATTATTTCAAAGCATCTCTTAATTTTTTTCCAGTTTTAAATTTAGCTACTTTAACTTCTGGTATTTTTATTCTTTCTTCTGGATTCCGAGGGTTAACTCCTCCGCGTGAATAACGAGTTTTAACACTAAAAGTACCAAAACTCGTTATTTTAACGGAAGTATTTTCTTTTAATTTTTCAATAATTTCATCAGTAAAAAATTTAAACAATTCTTCAATTTCTTTTTTTGATAAATTTTTTATTTTGTATTTATCAAAAATAATTTTAGCTAATTTTTTTTGGTTGATAATTTTTTTATTTTTTTTATCCATACTATCTAGCGTATTCAATAACTCTTAATTCTCTAATAATATTAACTTTTATTTCTCCAGGATATTTTAATTCTTGTTCTATTTTTTTAGCTATTTCTCTGGCCATTTCATAAGACCTTAAATCATCAACTTTTTCTGGTGATATAAATATTCTAACTTCTCTTCCAGCTTGAATAGCATAGCTTTTGTCAACTCCTTCAAAAGAATTGGCTATTTTTTCTAACTCTTCCAATCTTTGAATATAGTTTTCAAAGGAATCATGTCTAGCCCCGGGTCTAGCTGAGGAAATGGCATCGGCTGTTTTTACAATAATTGATAATAATGTTGGTGGATTATCGTCATGGTGTGTTTCAACTGGGGTTATAATTTCTTGTTGGATGTTGTATTTTTTCAAAATATCTCTTCCTATTTCAGTGTGGTTTCCTTGTACTTCATGGTCAACTGCTTTACCAATATCATGTAATAATCCAGCTTTTTTAGCTAAGCTAGGATCAGCTCCCAATTCTTGAGCTAGCATGCCTGATAAATGAGCTACTTCGATAGAGTGTTCTAAAGCATTTTGACCGTAACTAGTTCTGTATTTTAGTCTTCCAATAATTTGTGTCAATTTTGGATCAAATCCAGCAACTCCAATTTCATAAACAGCTTCTTCTCCAGCTTTATTTATATCTATTGAAATTTCTTCTTTAGCTTTTTTAACAGCATCTTCAATTTTGGTTGGATGGATTCTGCCATCTTTAATTAAATATTCTAAGGCTTTCTTAGCAACATGCCTTCTGATTAAAGAGAATCCAGAAATTGTTATAGCATTTGGGGTATCGTCTACTATGATTTCGACTCCAGTCATTTGTTCAATTGATTTGATGTTTCTACCTTCTCGACCAATTATTCTGCCCTTCATTTCATCGCTTGGAAGATCAACTGTAGTTGTTGTTAGTTCGGCTGTGTAGTTAGAGGCCAATCTTTGAACAGCAAAGGCAATCATGTTTTTAGCTTTTTCATTTACTGTTTCGTTAGATTGATTTTGTAGTTTGCTAATTCTAGCCATTAAATCTTCACTATTTTTCTCTTCAATACTTTTAATAAGCAATTCTTTGGCTTCTTCTGGGCTTAATCCAGCAATTTGTTCAAGTTTAGCAACTTGTTCTTCTTTGATTTCTTTGATTTTTTCCTTAATTTCTTGAACTTCATTTACTTTATCGTATAGTTTTTGTTGTTTCTCTTCTAAAGCTAGTAATTTTTGTGAAAAAGCATTTTCCCTGTCTTCTAATCTTTTTTGAAGATTGTTTATTTCTTTTCGACGACTAGCCTCTTCTCTTTTAGCTTCTTCTATTATTTTTAAAGCTTTTTCTTGAGCTTCTAATTCATATTTTTTTTGCTTAGCTTTAGCCTCATTCAATATTTTTTCGGCTTTGTTTTCAGCTCCTTCAATTTTTTTAGCTGATGATTTTTTTTGGTATAAAAAACCAATGAAAAAACCACCAACGAGTAGTATTAAATAAATCGCATATTCCATATTTTTATTTTGTTTTAGGAAGGGGAAGACAAGTCTAAAAAGACGAGAAAAAAACAAAAAATACTAAATTTTAGCTAAAGTTAGTTTGTTTTTTGTTTTTATATAAGCTTTTATTTTATATTTTTGGGTTAAAATCGTCATAATTGTCTAATTTCCTAATACAGTTTTTAATTTTTAAATCCCTTTAATTCACTCTAGCAAATAATCTGCCTTTTGTAAAGTTTGGAAAAAGAACAAATATCTTTTATTTATTTTGTTTTTATGCTATATTACTAATATAAAATTAATAAAAATATATGTTTAAAAATCAAAATTTTAAATTGAAATCTTTTGTGTTGATTTTTTTTATTTTAGTTATTACTGTTTCTTTCTTGTTTTTAAAGATAAAACAAAGATATCAGGAAAGAGACTTTGTAGATAATAATGAGCCAGTGCCAGAATTGATTGACAGAAGTTTATCGGCTAAACATTCTTCAAAAATGTTAAAATTTGATAATTTAAAAGAATTCAATACTTTCGTTGAAAATAATGTTTCTGATTTATCTAGCAACTACGATGGCTTTATGAAGAGAACTGGAGTTGATTTGGCTTTTAGTGATAGTTTGCAAGCAGCTCCAAAAGCTGAAAGCTCAAATGAAATGGCCATGACCGAAGGTTTGGATTTTTCAACAACCAATATTCAGGTCCAGGGAGTTGATGAGGCTGATATAGTTAAAACTGATGGCAACTATATTTATTATGTTTCTGGTCAAAATTTATATATAATAAGTTCTTATCCGGCCGAAGAAACAAAAATCATAAGTCAAATCAAGTTTGATTCTAATCCAATAGATATTTATGTTAAGGGTGATAGTTTAGTTGTTTTCGGTAACGATTTTATGGCTCGTAATGACATTTTGTACGAAAAGAGTCTTAGTTATATTATGCCAATGTCCTCCCGTGTTTTTTTACAAGTTTACAATATATCTGATCGCTTGAATCCACAGAAAGAAAAAGATATTAAAATGGATGGTTCTTATTTCAATTCTCGTTTAATTGGTGATTATCTTTATTTTTTGGTTAATAATTATAATTATTACGGAGGTGGTTTGCCAAGAATGATTTATCAAGATAAGGATGTTAATTTTGATTGTCAATCTGGTTTAAAATGTCTATCATCGGAGATTTATTATTTTGATGATTATTATAATAGTGGCTTTGATTTAAGTAGTATTGTTTCTTTTAATATTTCTGACTTTGAAAGCGAGCCACAAAGCCATTTTTATTTATTGCCAAGTGGTCAAAATTTATATGTTTCTCGGGATAATATATATTTAACCTATACTAAATATTTAAATGAGCATGAAATTGAAACTGATGTTTTATTGGAAATAGTTTATCCTCGTTTATCTGAAAATGACAGAAAGGTTGTTGATGAAATTGAGGCTGTTTCGGATAATATTTTAAGCTTGAGTGAAAAGAGGAATAAAGTTAGAAGAATTCTAGATTTGTATTCTAGTCTTTTATCTGCTCCCGAAAGAGAAGTTTTACAAAAAGAATTGGATGACAAAATGTTTCAGAAATACCCTAATATTTTGGATGAACTAGAAAAGACTGTTGTTCACAAGCTAGCTGTTTTTGAGGGTTCGGTTGAGCCAATTTTTATGGCTGAAGTTCCTGGCACCGTTTTAAATCAATTCTCAATGGATGAATCTGATGGTTTTTTTAGAATAGCTACAACCAGAAATCAAACTTGGTCAAGGTTTGTAGAGGAGAGAAGTGAGTCTTATAATAATCTTTATGTATTGGATTCTAACTTAGAAATAACTGGTAAGATAAGAGGCTTGGCTGAAGGAGAAAGAATTTATTCGGTTCGTTTTATGGGTGATAAGGCTTATATCGTTACTTTTAAACAGGTAGATCCACTATTTTCGATAGATTTAAAAGATCCTTATAATCCTAAAGTCTTGGGTGAGCTTAAGATTCCTGGATTTTCTAATTATCTTCATCCCTATAGTAATAATGTTTTAATTGGTTTTGGCAAGGATGCTCAAGAAAATGAAGATGGAAGGGTTACTAATGGTGGTTTGAAACTTTCTCTATTTGATGTTTCCAATGACAATCCTCAAGAACTAGATTCTTATATTATTGGTGATTCCGGCAGTGAATCAATTGCTCTTTATGATCATCGTGCTTTCTTGTTTTCAAAGGAAAAAAATATCTTAATAGTTCCAGCCGTCTTAAGGGAGAAGACGGGCGATCGTTCTTGGGGTAACGTGTCTTTTAATGGTCTGTTAATTTTCAATATCGTTGATAATAAATTTGTTCTACAGGGCCAAATTGCTCATGCCGATTCAGGTTTATTTGAAAATTATTATAGTAATTCTGTTAAAAGAAGTTTGTTTATTAAAGAAAATCTTTATAGCCTTTCCGATAATTTAATTAAGATAAATAAATTGGAAAATTTAGAAGAAGTTTTATCTTTTAAATTGAATTAGATGGTTTATGAGAATTAAAAAATTTCTTTTATTAACGCACTCTTTTCTATTGGTTTTTTTGATGGCGGCCGTTTTTAAACCTAGTGTTTTCTATTGGCTTCTAATACCAATTAATTCTATTTTATTTATTCTTTCTTATCGAATAGTAAATTTAAAACCTGGCAGAAGTTTCCTAAAATATTTAATATTGCCAATTTTGTTTGTTAATTCTTGTTTTTTCTACGGTAGCCTGCTGCCAGACAGATTACTTTTTACTTTATTGTTGTTTTTTTCTGTTATGTTACTTTTCTATTACTATCGAAGTGCCGTTAAATATTGTTTTATAGAATCGGATAGAAGAAAAAATCTACCATTTTGGTCTAATTTGTTTGGCTTCTTAACTGTTTTTCTAGCATCTTCTTTTGTTTACGGCTTGCCTTATTTTATAAATGTTCATAATTGGTTATTATTGTTAATTTTAGTTCCCGTATTATTTGTTTCCTTTTTTCATAATTTATCGGTTGAAAAAAAGACCATTCAAACTGATTTGTTTTTTTCTTTTTTCTTTTTATTTTCTATTTTTCCTTTGCTTTGGTCTTTGTTTTTAATGCCGTTTAATTATAATGTTTTAGGTTTAATAGTTTCGCTTTTTTATTATAGTGGTTTAAATTTTACAGTTTTTTATCTTAATAAAGAATTGACCACTAAAAAGATAAGATATAATTTAATTTTTATTGGCTTGTTTTTACTCCTGATTTTATTGGGAGCTAAATGGAAGTAAAAAAATATGGATAAGAAAGATAAAAAAAATAATAAAAATAATAAAATTGTTTTATTTTTAATAGCCTCTCTTCTTTTGGGTTTTTTGGGTGGAGCTATTTTCTATTTTTATGGAGCTCTTTATAATCAACAGATTTTTTCACCAGAATTAGATTTAAGTTCTTGGGACTATAATCGTTCCAACTTTGTTATTCAAGATGCTAAAAAGGTTATTATTAATCAAGATTTAAAAATAGAGGAAAATCAAAATTATTTTAGTGAGGCTGTTGTCGGTATTTTTAAGAAAAGTAAAAGTGCTAGTGATTTTTATTCTTTTGATGAGGCTATTTTAAGTGGAGTTGTTGTTAGTAGCGATGGTTGGGTTTTAATTAATGTTTTGGGTCTAGCTACTTTTGACAAGAATTTGATAAAAGATAAATCATCTTTTGTTGTTATATCAAAGAAAGATAAAAAAATATATGAAATAGAGGATGTTGTTTATTCCGAAGAACATTCATTTTTATTTTTAAAAATAAAAGATACTAGTAATTTACCAGTAAGACCTTTCTTTAATTTTTCTAATTTAAAGATTGGTCAATCTTTGCTTCTTTATAATTTAGCAGGAGAAATAGCTCCAAGTAATTTATTGTCTAAGGGATCTTTTTCTTTCCCTAGATCTTTAGATATTTTTGAAAATGAATTAACCTTAACTGAAGTTAACGATTCTTTTGCTAATTCTTTTGTTTTTGATTTAAGCGGAGAATTAGTCGCTTTAGTTTCAGCTGATAAGCAGGTCCGTCCGATTAGTGATTTCAAGCCTTTAATATTTTCTTTTTTTAAAAACAAGGAAATAGCTAAATTTAAACTAGAATTAGAATATGTTAGTCTTTCAAATGTTGTTAGCCCTGATAATAATTTTTACTCCGAAGGTGCTTGGTTGTATAATAATGGTTTATCAGCAGTTAAAAAGGGTGGATTGGCCGAACAAGCTGGTCTTAAAACGGGGGATATAATTACTAGAGTTAATGAGTATAAAATTGACTCCAATAATGATCTGTTTGATGTTTTGAATAATTTTATTATTGGAGATAAGCTTACTTTTTATATTTTAAGGAATGATGCTTTGTCAGAAATTAAAATTGATTTAAAATAATTTTTATTTCTAATTAAAATATTATGAAGCTTCAAAAATTGGATAAAAATAAAATAAAAAATAAAAGAGTTTTATTGCGTTGTGATTTTAATGTTCCCATTTCAGCTGGAAAGATCAGGGAAGATTTTAAAATTAAACAAAGTCTAAAGACAATAGTTTTTTTATTAGATAATAATTGTGAAGTTATTTTGCTTAGTCACTTGGGACAACCCAAAGAAGGTTTTGATAAAAAGTTTTCTTTAAAACCGATTGCTCTTTATCTTTCTAAAATTTTAGCTCGAAAGATTGATTTTTTGCCTTATGATAAATATTCTAAATTTGTTGATATTAAAAAAGAAATAAATACGAAATCAAAAAATGGGCAAAAAATATTTTTATTAGATAACATTAGATTTTTTGATGGTGAAGGTCGCGATTGTTTACGTTTGGGAAAATCGTTAGCTAGCTTGGCCGATGTTTATGTTAATGATGCCTTTGCAGTGTCTCATCGAACTAATTCTTCGGTTTCAGCTGTTAGAAGAAATAAACCCTCTTTTGCTGGTTTTCTTTTAAATAAAGAGTTAGAAAATTTAGAAAAAATTATTAAACCCAAAAAGCCATTAGTTTTGGTTATGGGCGGGGCCAAGATAGCTAGTAAGGCGCCAATAATTAAGAAGCTTTATGATAAATCTTCTTATATCCTTTTAGGGGGGGCTTTAGTTAATAATTTTTTAAAGGCTAAGGGTTTCAATATCGGAAAATCTCTTTTTGATGATGGTTCTGATAAAATAGTAAAAACTTATTTAAATTCTAAAAAAATAATTTTGCCAATTGATGTTGTTGTTGGGTTTAAGGATTCAACCGGACGAATGATTAAGAAAATAAAAAGTGTGAGTGAAGTAAGTGATAATGATTTTATATACGATATCGGGCCAGAAACTATTAGTTTGTTTTCTAAATATATTAAAAAAGCTAGAACTGTTGTTTGGAATGGTCCAATGGGGAAGTTTGAAGATAGTAATTTTAAAAAGGGAACAGTAATGATCGCCAGTCAAATCGCAACTCATGCTAGGGGGAGCGCTTTTGGTGTTGTTGGTGGTGGAGAAACCGTTGAAGCTTTAAATTTGTCTGGTATGTCCTCTTATATGGATTGGGTGTCTACTGGTGGCGGAGCTATGCTTGATTATTTGTCTGGAGAAAAAATGCCTGGAATTAATTAATAAGTTTTGTTACCCTTGTAGGAGATATAATTATTAGAGTTAGCTTAAAATTTAATATTTAATTTTATTAATAATAATTAATATAAAAAATATGTCAAAAATAAAAGAAATAATAGCTCGAGAAATTTTAGACTCTCGTGGTAATCCAACGGTAGAGGTTAAGGTTGTTTTAGAAAATAAAATGTGGACCAAGGCTAGTGTTCCTTCTGGTGCTTCAACTGGAGTTCACGAAGCTTATGAGCTTAGAGATGGTGATAAAAAAAGGTACAATGGTAAGGGCGTTTTAAAGGCTGTTAAAAATGTTAATACTATTATAGCTAAAAGTCTTAAAGGATATTCTGTTTTTGAGCAAGAAAAAATTGACAAAAAAATGATTACTCTAGATGGAACTAAAAATAAAAAGAAGCTAGGAGCCAACGCTATTTTGGGTGTTTCTATGGCCGTTGCTAGAGTAGCTGCCTTGGCTAAGGGGAAAGAATTATATGAATATTTAGCAGAGACTTTTAATTTTGATAAAAATTATAAATTACCAACACCTTCTTTTAATATTTTTAATGGTGGAAAACATGCTGATACTAATTTGGATTTTCAGGAATTTATGATTTTGCCAAATAAAAATATTCCTAAATTTTCTGAAAAATTGAGAATGGGTTCTGAAATTTTTCATGAGTTAGGAAGGGTTTTAAAAGAAGCCGGTCTTGACACTGATGTTGGCAATGAAGGTGGTTATGCTCCTAATATTAGCTCAACCATTGCTGCTATTGAATATATTATTTTAGCCTCAGAAAGAGTTGGTTATCAACCAGGAGTGGATGTTTTTTTGGGAACTGACGTTGGTTCTTCTGAACTTTACAATGAAAAAGAAAATAAATATGAAATATCACTGGATGGCACCAAACTTTCAGCTTATGATTTAATTACTCTATATCATGAGTGGGTTAAAAAATATCATATGATTTCTATTGAAGATGGTTTGGGTGAAGATGATTGGGATAATTGGAAAATTTTAACTAAAGAACTGGGAGATAAAATAATGCTTATCGGGGACGATTTGTTTGTTACTAACGAAGAAAGATTAAAGAAAGGTATTAAAAATGGAGTTGCCAATTCTGTTTTAATAAAATTAAATCAAATAGGCACCGTTAGTGAAACAATGAAAACTGTTAAATTGGCCAAAAGTAATAATTACAGTTTAATGGTTTCTCATCGTAGTGGGGAAACAACAGATGATTTTATTGCTGATTTATCTGTGGCTGTTGGGGCTGAATTTATTAAATCAGGTTCTCTTTCTCGCGGTGAGCGTTTAGCTAAGTATAACAGGTTGTTGGAAATAGAAGAAAATTTATCTTAATATCTACATATCTATGGGGGAAACTTCGAAGGAAAAACTTTTAGTATTTTTAACTATAAATGGTTGGGGCGTAGCTCCTACTATGGAAAATAATGCCATCAGAAAGGCTAAGATTGATGATTTTAAAAATTTAGTATCTAATTATCCATCTACGATTATTAGTCCTTGTTATACTGAGAGTAGTTTGAATTATGAGGTCTTGGGTTCAGGTAATAATTTGCCGTCTTCTTTTTTAAAGAATTCTGTTTCTAAAATATTGGATCAAAATAGTTTGAGCCAAATAAAAATAGCTGACAGTGAAAATTTTCCCCTGGTTTCTTGTTTTTTCAATCAACAAGAGGAAAGATTGAGTAACGAAGAATGGTCAATTGTCAGAAATAAAAATGATTTTTGGGATTTATTTTTTAGTTCTGATGAAAAAATAATTAGAAAAACTATTAGTGCTATAAAATCAAATAAATATAATTTTATTTTTTCTAATTTAAGTGAAATTGCTTACTCAGCTTTGGCTGGTAATTTTGAAGAAACCATTTCTAAGGTTGAAAAAACATCATTAGCTTTAAAAAAAATATCTCAAGCTGTTTTAGAGGAAAATGGAGTAATGATTGTTTTGGGATCTTTTGGAATTGCTGAAGATGTTTTTAATATTAATACCAAAATTCCTAATCTTAAAAAAACAAACAATCCAGTTCCTCTTTTGATTATTGGTAAAGATTTTCAAGGTAAAACAATAGGATTAGAAGAAGCTCCTAATAATGATTTAAGTCTGATTAATTCTCAAGGAGATTTTTCTGATATCGCGCCCACTATTTTAAAAATAATGGATTTTGATGTTCCAGCTGAAATGACAGGGGAGAGTTTTGTATAATATTATTATGAAAAAAATTAATTTCCAAAAGTTAAACAAAATTGATCAAAATCTTTTAAAAAGAGCCTTTGAAGTAATGAATAATTCTTACAATCCTTACTCTAAATTTTATGTCGGAGCGGCTGTTTTAGGTGATGGTAATAAAATTTTTGTTGGAACTAATGTTGAAAATTCTGCTTATGGCAATACAATCTGTGCTGAGTGTTCAGCCCTGACTAGCGCTAGAGCAAATGGAATAAAGAAAGTTTTAAAAATAGCCGTGATTGGTAAGAATTCTGAAAAGGCAGTCTTAGATCCTATCTCTCCTTGTGGTTCTTGTCGACAAATGATTTTTGAAGCTTCTCAGGTTTCTGAAATTGATATTGAAGTTATTATGTCTAATACTAAAATGGATAAAATTATTATAGCTAAGATTAGCGAACTTTTACCACTAGGTTTTGGTCCAAAAAATTTTAAATCCAAATAACTGTTTGTATGTGCTAAAAATTAAAATTATTTTTATATAACTTCCTGAAATTATAATAAAAAAGAGACTCATTATGAGTCTCTTTTTTTTGCATTTCGTTTTTAATTACTAAAATAAGAAATAGATTATAATGGCAATAGCTATCCCCAAACAAGATCCAGCTAAAACTTCTCTTTTGGTGTGACCAATTCTTTCTTTCATTTTTGGATATTTTTGATCCAAGAATTGATCTTCATCTAGATCTTCAACTAGAATATTTATAGTCTCTCCTTGTTGTCCTAGATACATTCTTAATTTCAAGGCATCGTTAATAACAATAACCGCAAAAGCTATTGATAGAGCAAATAAAGGTGAGTCTAGGCCCTCAACTAGCCCCATAATAACAACTAAAGATACTACAAAGGCGCTATGACCAGATGGCATCCCAGCATAAGTAAAGGCAAAAAAGTCCCTGATTTTCATTTTATTTCTTTTGCTTAAAGAAATTTTTAGTGCTTGAGCAACAGCAGCTGCAATAAAGGGTGTTAATAATATTATATAGTTTGACATAAATTAAATATCTAAATTAGAAACATTCTTAGCATGAGTTTGAATAAATGTTTTTCTCTTGGAGGCATCGTCGCCCATTAACATGTCAAAGATTATATCAGCTTGAGCAGCATCTTCCAGTGTGACTCTTTTTACTATTCTTGTTTTAGGATTCATGGTTGTTTCCCATAGTTGTTCTGGGTTCATTTCTCCTAAACCTTTATATCTTTGAATAAATAATTTTTTAGCTTTTTTCTTGTCATCAATTTCTTTTTCATTTTTTTTGTCATCTTCTGTTCCTTCTTTATTTTCTTCACCTTCTTCAATATTTTCGTCTTTAATATCTCCTCCGAATTCTTTAATTATTTCCAATTTCTCTTCTTCGGTATAGGCATATTTAGAGGTGCTACCTTTTTTTATTTGATATAATGGTGGTTGAGCAATATAGATATGACCATCAGTGATTAATTGATTAAAATATCTAAAGAATAAAGTAAGTAATAAAGTTCTGATATGTGATCCATCAACGTCAGCATCAGTCATAATAATAACTCGATGGTATCTTAATTTTTCCATACTTAACTGATCTCCAATATTTGTTCCTAGAGCGATTACTAAATTTTTAATTTCAATATTAACCAACATTTTATCTAATCTGGCTCTTTCGACATTTAATATTTTTCCTCTCAGTGGCAGTATAGCTTGAAATTTTCTATCTCTTCCTTGCTTAGCACTACCACCGGCTGAATCTCCCTCTACTATGTATAGTTCGCATTCCTCAGCTTTGTTGCTGGAGCAGTCGGCTAATTTCCCAGGAAGAGTCATTCCCTCTAAAGCTCCTTTTCTAAGAATATTTGCTCTAGCAGTTCTAGCCGCTAATCTAGCTTGAGCTGAAATGATACATTTGCCAATAATACTTTCGGCTTCTTTTGGGTTTTCTTCTAAAAAAGTTAAGAAAGAATCACCAAAAACTTGTTCTACGTAGGTTTTTATTTCAGCATTTCCTAGTTTGCCTTTTGTTTGTCCTTCAAATTGAGGTTCAGGAATTTTAACACTAATTATAGCGGTTAAACCCTCGCGGACATCATCTCCGGTTAAATTTTCATCTTTTTCTTTTAATAAATTTTTATTTCTGGCATAAGAATTTAGAGTTCTGGTTAAAGCAGTTTTAAAACCAACTAAATGAGTCCCTCCATCGATATTGTAAATATTGTTAGCGAAGGGCAGGGTTGTTTCATTGTATTCATCGTTATATTGTAGTGCTACTTCAATTTTACAACTGTTTACCTCTTTTTCAACATAAAAAACAGTTTCGTGTTTAACATTTTTTTGACGATGCAATGATTTAATATACGATTTAACCCCACCTTCAAAATAAAATCTATATTTTTTAAAACTGTGTCCTGGTCTTTCATCAATAACATTAAGAAAAATTCCTTTAGTTAAGTATGATTGTTGGCGTAAACGATCAAGGATTTTACCCCAATTAAATTCGGTTTCAGTAAAAATAGTGGCATCTGGTTTAAAGGTGATGGTTGTGCCTGTTTTTTTAGTTGTTCCTACGGCTTTAATATTTTTTAATGGTTTGCCAATTTTATATTCTTGTTCCCAGATTTTTCCATCACGGTGAATTTCAGCTTTTAAATATTCGCTTAAAGCATTAACAACTGAAACACCCACGCCATGTAAACCACCAGAAACTTTATAGCCATCTCCACCGAATTTTCCTCCAGCATGTAATTTTGTTAAAACTGTTTCTAGAGCCGATAGGCCAGTAACCTTGTGTTTTTCAACTGGAATACCACGGCCATCATCAGCTACTTTTACCATTCCATTTTCTAAAAGAGTAACGCTTATTTCGGTGGCATAACCACCCATAGCCTCGTCAATACAGTTATCAACCACCTCCCAAATAAGATGGTGCAAACCAGTAGCTGAAGTTGAGCCAATATACATACCAGGCCTCTTTCTAACTGGGTCCAAACCCTCTAAGACGGTGATAGCATCAGCGCCATAATTTGATTTTGCTTTTTCTTTATCAGACATAAAATATTCTATTTAAATTAAATAATAACAAATAAAAAAGCGATTTTTCGCTTATTTTAATATTAAATCACAATATAATTATAGCAAAATAATTAAAGAGAGTAAAGACCTTGAATCTAATATTTTTTTGACTTTTAGTGCTTTTTTAGATAGAATAAAAGCATAGATTTTGTTTTATTATTTAGTGTTTTTATTAATCCTTTTGGTCTGGATCCCAGCTTTTGCTGGGATGACAAAAAAGGAACGATTTTATGTCAAAAATTTTAGTTACTGGTGGTGCTGGTTTTATCGGCTCCAACTTGGTTGATAAATTGATAGATTTAGGTAATGAAGTTGTGGTAATCGACAACTTATATAGTGGTAAAAAAGAATATTTAAATCCTCAAGCCAAATTTTATAACCTAGATATTTCAGATAGTAAAGTTGAGGAAGTTTTTGAAACTGAAAAATTTGATTATGTCTGTCATTTAGCCGCTCAAATAGATGTTAGAAAGTCAGTAGATGATATGGAGTTTGATAATCAAGTCAATGTTTTAGGTGGACTTAATATTTTAAAAAATTGTCACCAGTTTAATGTTAAGAAAATAGTTTTTGCTTCTTCTGGCGGGGCTGCCTATGGTTTTCCTGAACAAATTCCAACCTCAGAAGATCATTTAACTTATCCTGTTTCTCCCTATGGTATTAATAAGGTTTCTTTTGAAAAGTATTTAAATTATTATTATAAAATTTTCGGTCAAAAATATACAGCCTTAAGACTAGCTAATGTTTACGGACCAAGACAATATAAGGGAGGGGAGGCTGGAGTTATTGCCATCTTCACTAGCAATGCCATAGCTAAGAAAAAAAGTTATATTTACGGAGATGGACTTCAAACTAGAGACTATGTTTATGTTGATGATGTAGTAAGTGCTTTTGTCCTAGCTTTAAAATCAGAGTTTGTAGGTGATTTAAATATCGGTACTGGTGTTGAGAAAAGTTTATTAGAAGTTGTCAGTGCTATAGAAAATTGTTTGGGAGAAAAATTAGACATAGAGCATCAAGATGCTAAACTAGGAGAAGAGAGAAGGAGTTGCCTTAATTTCGATAAAGCTAAGGAAAAAATTAATTGGCAATCTGAGGTTAATTTGGAAGAAGGAATAAAAAGAACAATTGAGTGGGCTAAGAATAATAATTAATGAGTGGACCCCAGCTTTCCTGCCTGCCGGCAGGTATGGTGCCGGGATAACAAAACAGGAGTATGAAAAAAATAATAGCTGGTAATTGGAAAATGAATTTAGACTGTAAGAATTCTTTAATTTTGGCTGATAAATTAAATAAGATTTTAAATATTAAAAAATCTCGAAATGAGGTAATTATTTTTCCTGATTTCTCTTCTTTGTTTTTGGTTTCACAAGCCATTAAGGACGGTCAAATTAAATTTGGATCACAGGATGTGGCTCACAAAGGTTTAGGCGCTTATACTGGGGAGGTTTCACTAGAAAGTTTAAAGCAATTAAATTGTAAATATATATTAATTGGTCATAGCGAGAGAAGACAATATTTTGCTGATAATGATTTAGTAGCTGATAAACTATTTAATGTCATTAAAAATAGCAAAATAAAACCTATTTTATGTATTGGCGAAAGTTTAGCACAAAGAAAAAAAGGTGAGACTTTTAAAATTTTGGAAAAACAATTAAAGGAAGCCTTTTCTAAGTTAAAAACTAAAGATTTAGAAAATAGAAATATTGTTATTGCTTATGAGCCAATTTGGGCTATTGGTACTGGACTAGTAGCTGAAGTTGAAGATGTGGTTAAGGCTCATAAAAAAATTAAAGAAATTTTTTCTAAGATGTTTAGAGGGTCTAAAATTAAGCAAGTAAAAGTTTTGTATGGAGGTAGTGTTAATGTTGATAATTTTTTAAATTTACAAAAATTACAAGAAGTCGATGGTCTACTAATTGGTGGTGCCAGTTTGAAAGCTGGTGACTTTTTGGATATAGCTTATAATTTTTAAACATATGGATAATATTTGGCCTTTAATTATAATACTTATTTCTTTGTTGATTATTTTATTTATCATCGTCCGTCGTTTTCCGGTCCTGGCTGTTTTGGATGTTGAGAATATTCCTGAAGAGAAAGAGCAGCAAATTAAGGAAAAAATAATTAAAGATCGGATGAGAAGAAAATTTTCCTATCTTAATAATTTTTTTTCTTTTTTAGGTGATTTCTTTATTAAATTTTCTAAATTTATTGGTGAGAGTTTAGAGAGCTTTAAGAAGAAACAAGAAAGTAAAATTAAAACTGGTTCTTTGGCTAATGTTAGTCAGGAGGAAAAAATAAGATTATTATTTTCTCAAGTTAAAGAAATGATTAAAAATGAAGAAAGTAAAGAGGCTGAGCAAAAGTTAATTGAAATAATTAGCTTAGATGATAAGAATTTATTGGCTTTTTCTGAATTAGGATATCTTTATCATAACCAAGGAAAATTACAGGAGGCTAAACAAACTCTTCTTTATGCTTTAAAATTAGCTGATATTGCCAATTTTAGAAATGAACAAGCAGGTATAAATTATAATCTAGCTTTAATTGCCAAGGATTTGAATGATATTGATGGCGCTGTTTTAAGTTTGCTCAAAGCTTTAGAAAAAGATCAAAATAATCCTCGTTATCTTGATTTAATGTTAGATTTATGTATAATCAAGAAAGATAAAAATTTAGCTTTGGAATATTTAGAGAGAATTAAAGAGGTTAACCCTGATAATCAAAATATATCAAGCTGGGAGGAGTCTATTAATGAAATTTAATAATTAATTTGTTATTTATTTTGATTTAATTATCAAGATAATATTTTTAATATTGCCGAAATAGCTCAGTTGGTAGAGCGTTTCCATGGTAAGGAAAAGGTCACGGGTTCAAGTCCCGTTTTCGGCTCAGTTTTTTAAAATTTTGTTTAACTAAAATTCTAGCCATGGCCGTAAACAGAAACAAGAATTGTCTTAATCAAAAAAAAGTATCCAGAAAGCGCAATCCAAAACATCCCAAAGCTTTAACAATTCACCATATCGTTCCTCGCAGCAGGGGTGGTGGTGAAAGCAAAGAAAACAAGGCTAAAATAATTAGGTATCATCATGGAGTTTTTCATGACTTGTTTCAAAACATGACCCCCTGTGAAATAATTGTTTTTCTGACCGTTTTTATTTTCAAAACAGACAAGTGGTTAAAGGCTTATTGTTTTGATCGTTCAACTAATATTGAGGAAAGGGTTGAATTTATTATTGATGGTAGACTTACTAATTATCATCGAGATAAATTTTATTTACTTTTTGGAGACATGAATTACGTCCAATGTTATGCTTATCTTGAAAATTATTTTTTTAATAGGCAAACCAAATGGATGGATGAAGTGGTCAACAATCTTAAGTATTACACAGAAGCTGTTTGAAAAAACAGCTTTTTCTTTTTTAATTTTTTTTGTGCTATAATAGCTTAACTAACAATTAATTATATAAAAATATGGAAAATGAATATAAAGAAAATGTAGCCTACTATCCAATAGTTGGTTATAACGCCCCTGATTTTTCAGTTGAGGCTTATTTAAATGGGCAAATTAAAAAAATAAATTCCTATGATTATCGTGACTCTTGGTTAGTGGTTTTTTTCTATCCTGGAGATTTTACTTTTGTTTGTCCAACTGAATTAGGTGATTTGGCTGAAAAATATTCTGAAATAAAAAAGATAGGAGCTGAGATTTTAGCTATTAGTACTGATAGTGTTTATGTTCACAAAGCTTGGCATGATTTTTCTCCTTTAATTAAAAAAATAGAGTATCCCTTGCTTTCTGATCGTAATGGTGAAGTAAGTCGAACTTATGGAGTCTATTCAGATGAAGATGGTATTGCCATGAGGGGCACTTTTATAATTGACCCTGATGGTATACTTAGGTCAATGGAGGTTAGTGACGCTTCAGTTGGTCGAAGCAGTGAAGAATTAATTAGAAAATTAGAGGCTTGTAAATTTACTTACGAACATGGTGACCAAGTTTGTCCAGCTAACTGGAAGCCTAAGGGTGAGACTTTGAAGCCAGGCTTAGACTTAGTGGGAAAGCTGTAGTGTTCATATATTAAATAATATAAAAAAAGACGAGATTTATCGTCTTTTTTTGTTTATTTAATTTTTTTGGGATTTTTAATATTTTTTATATTTATTACTGTTGACAAATATTGACAAATATTTTGAAATATGATATAATGTGTTGTTAGTCTAATTGAGTTTATGTTAGGCCAATAAAGAACTTTGACAATTTTAAAAATCAAATAAAAGGAGAAAAAATCATGAAACTATCGGAAAGGTTTATCGGAAAAGGACAATGGACTTTGTTCTTTTTAGTGAGTTTTTTTGTGAGTATGATTCTGATGAGCGTTTTTTTGCTCGTAATTGGAATTAACTTTTTTGTTGCTTTGCTTTTGGGGTTCTTGGTTTTTTTAGGAATTTCAATTTATGCCTTGGTTAAAGCGTACATGTTTTTTTATAATGCCTATCCAGATTGTAAGGACATGGAGCGTCGTCGCTTCTTTTCAGTTCCCGAAAAACATGCAGCCTTAGTAGAGATTAACGGGGTTTATCCTGAAAAACCTCTTCATGCTGGTTGGTATCTGGTTTTTCCGTTTTTTAAATTCGTTACTTTTTCTCAAGTTATTTTTTTGGGAGATTTTAACGGGATTATATTTGACGGAAGTCCTGAAAATAAAGTTGATTTTAAAAACGGTATTTCTACGCCAGTTGAGGCTATGTATGTAGCTCATCTGTATTCTGGCCCAGAGCTTGGGACAGATTTAAGAGCTGGCGACTCAGACACCGAAGACATTGTTTCTATCTTAGCTTCTATGTTGGATAAGAAAAAAACTGAAATTAGATCATTGGGCCTTGTTACCCGTGAACTAAAAAGTTTAATTCTCGACAATAGTATTAAAAGATATGCTAAGGAAGAAAATGCTGACTCTAACATTAGAGAAATGCTAATGTCTCTTTTGCGCTTAACTTTGGGTAGTATGGATTCTGACACTGCTAGAGGTGACAAGATTGATTTGGCTAAATTAAAAAAAGAGGATATCTGTGTGTTTAATTCAATCATCAAGCATTACGGAGTTGATATTTGCTCGGTTAATATTTTGGATATTGTTTTATCTGATGAGGAAATTGAGATTAACAGAACTGAGTATAAGTCAAAAATGGACATTAAGGTCGCTGAAAATAAAAAGGAGGTGGCTATTATTGAGGCTAAGGCTCAGTCCGAATCTTTAGAAATAACTTCCGAAGCGCTTAGGATACAAGTTGAGAAGTTAGTATCAACCAAAGCTTCTCCCAAGGAGGTTCTTGAGTACTTAATGAAAATGGAACAGTGGAAAGCGCTTAAGGCTACTGATAAATCCATTATCGTTGAAAATGGTGGAAGTTTGGCCGGAATACTAGCAGCTATTAAAAGTGTAAATCCTTAAAAAGAAAAAAAAATGACAAATACAGGAGGAAAACCAAAATATCTTCCGCCGATAGAAGAGGCGGGAAAGCAGGGCTCTGAAAAAGAGCAATCCAAAGACAAAACAGAAAAAACGGAAGAAAAGAAAGTAAAAGAGTTTGGTAAAACTCAAAAATCAATTAGAAATCTGATTTTAGCTTTTATAGTTGGTTTTGTTTCTTTTTTGCCGGCTTGGTTTATTATGTTTTTTTGGGGAAATATTCCTATGCCTGAAATCCTAGAATCTAAAACCCTCTTTCCAATTGAAGATTGGAATTTTTGGTCAGATTTGATAGTTTCTCTTATTTTTTCGGCAATAGTTCTTTTGGCAGCCAATTCTGTGGCTGAAGAGAAAAATAAATGGACAAATGGCATTTCTTGGGCTTTGCTCTTAATTTTATTTTGCTGGACGATTGGCTATTATGGTTTTTTCAGGAAAGTAGAGCCTCGAACGAGAAATCATCAAACCGTTGTTTATGATCCTAATCCTTTCAGAGATCAAACTCCAATTCATTCTCTTTATTTGGATAAAGGGGAGAAAAGCTTTTGGATTGATTGGAAGGTTGGATATAAGTTGGACACCTGGGGTAATTATCAGAACTATAAATTGATTTATGAAGATGGTTCGGTGGTTACTGTGAGGAGTGGAGAAATAACATACCTCCCTGATCCAGGAAAAAATATTAGGATCAGACTCGAATCATTGAGCAATGATCAAACAATCTATGTATATCTAAGCAGAATATAGGTTTTAAAGGGCAAAGAAATTTGCCCTTTTTTATTTGCCTTTTTCGTAAAATAGTGATAATATTAATTAAAGATATTATTAATTTTTTTACTTATGTTTAAAAAAATATTTGTTGTGTTTTTGTTTTTATTTTTATCATTTTTTTCTTTTTTAAATATTTCTTTGGCTCAAACTTCTGGCACAAACACACCGCCGCCACCTCCACCTCCACCAGTTAGACTAGCCAATCCTTTGGGAGCTGGAGCAACTGCTCAAGGTGTTATTGGAAGTGTTATTGATAAAGTTTTGGGCGTGGTTGGTGCTCTAGCCTTGATTATGTTTATCTATGGAGGCATAACTTGGATGACTGCTATGGGTAATGATCAACAGATTACTAAAGGTAAAAATATTTTGATGTGGTCAGCTTTAGGCTTGATAGTTATTTTCTCTTCTTACGCTTTAGTCAAATTTGTTCTTCAAGCTATCGGAGCTTAGTTTATATAAAAAAGTCTTCAAATTTGTTTTGGAGATTTTTATTGTTGACATAATTTTATTTTACTGTAAAATATATTTATTGAATAAAAAAATGGGTCGATACCAAAGCGGTCAACTGGGGCAGACTGTAAATCTGCTGGCATCAGCCTTCGCAGGTTCGAATCCTGCTCGGCCCACATATGTTAATTAATCCAGATAAAATTGGTAGGAGTTTTTTGAAGATTTTACTGATACTTTTCTTTTCACTAGGCTTGGTTATAATAATTTTAAACATTATTTAATATATGCCAGAATTACCAGAAGTGGAAACAATAAAAAACGGTTTAAGCCGTTTTGTTTTATTTAAAGAGATAAAAGATGTCTTTTTAATTGATTTTAAATTATTTTCTGGAACAGAAAAAGAATTAAAGAAATTAAAAAAAGATAAAATTTTTAAGATTGAAAGATTAGGCAAGGCTATTGTTTTTTTCTTTGAGAAAAGCAAGAAAAAGATGATAATTCATTTAAAAATGACTGGTCAGTTAGTTTATTTTTTACAAGAGAAAAATAATAGTTCTATTTTAACAGCTGGTGGTCATAGCGAAAAAAATCAAAAAAAATTAGATATAAAAGATTTTAAACATTTAAGATTTAAAATGTCTTTTGTAGATGGTAGTTTTTTAGCTTTAAATGACACCAGAAGGTTTGCTTATCTAAAATTATTAAGTGATGTTGATTTAAAAAAAATGAAAAATAGACTCGGCCTGGAGCCACTTTCTTCCGATTTTATTTTTGAGTCGTTTTTAAATGTTTTGAAAAACAAGAAAAAGAATATAAAAGCTTTTCTGCTTGATCAAAAATATGTTAGTGGAATAGGAAATATTTATGCTGATGAAATTTTGTTTGCTTCAAAAATAAGCCCATTTAGGAGTGTTGATAGTTTAAGTGATAAAGAAAAGAAAATAATATATCAAAATATAAAAAGAATTTTAAAATTGGCCGTTGAGAAAAAAGGAACAACTTTTAATGATTATGTTGACGCAAGTGGTCAAAGCGGTGGTTTCTGGCCCTTATTAAAGGTTTATGGGCGAAAGGGAGAAAAATGCAAGACTTGTAGTGGCTTGATAATTAAGACTAAGTTAGCTGGCAGGGGAACTCATTATTGCCCTAAGTGTCAATGTTGACTTTCGCTGTTTATTTGTTATAATAGCTTTAGATTGCTGAATTAGCAGTTTATTTATAATTGTTAGGTAAAATATATGTCTCAAGACAACATGATAAAATTAGAATGTACTGAATGTAAAACAGTTACATACCATTCTCATAAAAATAAAAAAACTTTAAAAGCAGTTCGTTTAGAGTTGAACAAGTTTTGTAAATTTTGTCGAAAACACACTCCTCACAAAGAAACAAAATAATTTTTATAATAAAAAAAAATGAAGAATGAGAATTTGGCTAAGCCATTTTTGATAGTTCTGTTAGTTTTAGCGATTTTCGCTTGCTACCTTATTTTTAAACCATTTCTGACTGAAATAGTTATTTCAGCCGTTTTGGTTTCTTTTTTTTATAGGCCATTTTTATGGCTTACTAAAAAGTTTAAAGGAAAAAAAGCCCCAGCTGCCTTGGTGATGTGCTTCTTAGTTTTATTAATTGTTATTATTCCAATTAGTAATCTAATAATTTTTTCAGGTAAAAAATCTTTAACAGCTTATTCAGAAACAGTTAGTTTTATAAATATCGCCAGTGATAATTTAAAAAGCAGTGTTCTATCTAACTTTGATTTTGTTAACCTAGAAGATGATAATGTTAAAAATTTCATTTTAAAGATGACAGAAACTATTAAAAATTGGATAGGTAAGGGCGCTACCAGCATTGTTAAGGGTACTACTGGATTTTTTGTTTCTTTGGTTCTAATACTTTTAACAATGTTTTTCTTTTTTGTTGACGGCGAAAGAATGGTTGATAAAATTAAGCATTGGTCACCTCTACCTAATAAATATGACGTTGAGTTGTTTAAAAAATTTAGAGAGGTTAGCTATACAGCAGTTATTTCAACTTTTTTAACAGCCGCTATTCAAGGTGTAATTGGTGCTATTGGTTTTATGATTGTTGGCTTGCCAGCTTTTTATGCTGGTATTTTAATTGCTTTCTTTTCTTTAATTCCATACATTGGTTCAATGATTATTTATGTTCCAGTTGGTGTTTTTTTAATAGTTACTGGGCAAGTGTTTAAAGGTGTTTTTGTTTTAGCTTGGGGGTCAATAATTATTGGCAATACCGACAATCTTTTGAGGGCCTATCTATTAAAAGGAAAATCGAAAGTAAATCCAATTTTTATTATTTTTGCTTTAATGGGCGGCATCGCTTTGTTTGGTTTTTGGGGTTTAATTTTGGGACCACTAGTTGTTGCTTTGTCGGCTACCATCTTTCATATTTATGAACTTGAATTTGGTAAAGATCTAGAAAGATAGTTTGTCGGGCGTTTAATTGTTGAGGTAACTAACAAGTTTATGATAAAAAATTTTTAATAATTAATTATACAAATTTATGTTGGGACCAAAAACAAAGAAAAATTTAGAAGAAGCTTTTGCTGGTGAATCAATGGCTAGGAATAAATATGATTATTTTGCTAGCGCTTTTAAAAAAGCTGGTTATGTTCAGATTGCTAATATTTTTGAAGAAACTGCTAGAAACGAAAAAGAGCATGCCAAATTATGGGCCAAGCAGTTAGGTTATATTCATGAAGATATGAAGGATAATTTAAAATCAGCTATTGAAGGTGAAAATTATGAACATACAGATATGTACCCTCGTATGGAAAAAGAAGCTTTAGAGGAGGGTCATGAAGAGATTGCTAAATTATTTCATGAAGTAGCTGAAGTAGAAGAAGCTCATGAAAAAAGATATAAAAAATTATTAGAAAATATTGAAAAAGATATAGTTTTTAAAAGAGATGAAGTAAAAAAATGGAAATGCAATAATTGTGGCTATATTCATGAGGGAGAGGGGGCTCCAGAAAAATGTCCAGCCTGTTCTCATCCTCAAGCTCATTTTGAAATTTTTATTGAAACTTACTAATAATTAATTTTAAAAATATGGCTAGTAGAGTTGGTAAAATTTGTGTTTGTGAAATTTGTGGAAATGAAGTTGAGTTTGTAAAGGATAGTGGGGCTCCAATAATTTGCTGTGGGGAGCCGATGCAAGAGAAAAAATAGTTTATAAAAAAATAAAAAAGAACCATTTTAATAAAGATGGTTCTTTTTGTTTTTAATAAAAAAAAGAGACTTGAGTTAAGTCTCTGGGTGAAAAAAATAACATGAATTAAATTGCCGGACATGACTTAGTCATGCCACCAGGAGAAGCGGAAATAATCCTCTTGTTTTGATCTCCAATGGAGTTTAGAGGTTTAGTATTTCTTGGCCCCCTCAATTCCTTTTTGTTGTGTTTATTTATGTCTCTTATTGGCCCACTTGAAACGGCACAAGAGAAGAAAATAAAAATTAATAAAAATGACAAAAGAAAAAAAACAATTTTTTTCATGGTTTCTTATTTTGGTTAGCAATGTACTTATGATAGTGTTATAACATATTAACATTTTATTGTCAATAATTTAAAACTGGATTTAAGAAGTTAGTCTTATAATTACAATATTGATAAATTTAAATTCAAAGTAGAGGTGTGTTTGTGTGATTATTATAATAAAGAAAATGTGATAAATTTTTGATCAGAAGTCGTAGGTATTGAAAAAAGTAAATTTTCTATATATAATAAAGCAAGTATAATAATTTAATAATGCGGGCGTCGTATAATGGTAGTATAAGGGTCTCCAAAACCTTTGGCGTGGGTTCGATTCCTACCGCCCGTGCGGTAAATAAAAATACAGAACTTAGTTCTGTATTTTTATTTATTCGAGCGAAGCGAGATAGGAAGCGAACAAGCGGCGAGCGAGTCTTGAGCGAGGTCGGAAGACTGAGCGAAAAGGGAAGCGACGATAAAAGCGAGCGAAGAGCGAGCTTTTAGCGGCCGGTCTGGACAAGTGAGCTTTTCGCACTTCTGGCGAAAAGCGAGGGCGGAATTCCTACCGCCCGTGCATTAATGAAATCGTGTAAAGTGACCCGAATGCCGAGCATTTTAGGCTTCGATTCCTAGATAGGTGCTAACACCTTTATGGGAATAGAAAATTAGCCAAATTAGCAGGTTTTTAGCAAGGGCGCTCTTAATTAGAGTGCCCTTGTTTTGATTGACAAATGGCTAAATTATTGGTAAAGTAAAGATAAAATTTTACTGGATAAAATATGAAATTTGAGCAAATAAAAAAGGAGAATAAAATTGAATATTGGGAAAAAATTGATAGAGAACTTGGCTTATCAGCGGAGCTTTTTAGTCATTATTTTAAAAAAATCGGTCAAGAAAAAAAAGCAGAGGATATTATTCAGGAATGGTTGCAAGAATTAATGGATTGGCGATCAAATAATGAAACTAGTCCAATTCAAAATCCAGAGAAAGATATTTCTGATTTAAAAGAATTATTAACTGCTAAAGCCGAAAATGATTTATTGAGTGAAAAAGCCACGGTTGATAGCTGCTATTATAATCACTTGCTATTATTAAGCCTTGGCACTTCGGAAATTCAGAAAAACTCAGAATTGCAATATAAAAAAGAATGGGACGTAGATCATGAGGACATACTTGACGTTGCGGTTAATGATGGCCGAAAGGAGGCTTTTTATAAGGCGGCTAAAAGTTATTTATCAAATGAATATAAGTATAATAAAAATACAAGCGCTAACAAATATAAACTTGAAAAACGTGATCTTGATTCTGATGCCCTGTTGGTTCTGAATAAGCTTCAGGTTTTAGATAGTTTTTATAGAAATCGTGATTATTAT
>Ga0265293_10000897_pt1 | contig 68587 bp, 60 predicted proteins | sample Munlanlewell138R_FD_192505 | JGI IMG/M metagenome (GOLD analysis project Ga0265293, IMG submission 192505) | Leachate microbial communities from a municipal landfill in Southern Ontario, Canada - Leachate well 138R | ecosystem: Engineered > Solid waste > Landfill > Unclassified | place: Canada... | reverse complement strand
AGAGAACAAGTCTATTTAAAGGAACCGGTACGGATGCAAAGGGTCAGCCAATTTATGACTTAACAGGAATACCAGACAGACAGGTAGCTATAACTATGCTGGTTAGGCTACTTGGTAAGGAGACAGAAGCTCTATCAAAGAAATGGGATCATCCATTTACTGATGTTTCTGAATGGGCAGATCCATACGTTGGATATGCTTACAACAATGGCCTGACAAAGGGAATATCTAGTGATAGGTTTGGAGGAAGAGATATCATATCTGCAAATCAGTATTTGACTTTTATTTTAAGGGCTTTAGGCTATGATGACTCAAAAGGTGATTTTACATGGGATAATCCCATCTTATTGGCTGCTAAAATAGGATTGGCCCATTCTGATGAATATAATGACAAGGCAATGTTACTTTTTAGAGGGAATATTGCAACTCTATCCTTTATGGCTGTGCAAAGTGATATGAAGGATGGAACACCACTAATTAAGTACCTTGTTGATAATGGGGCAGTAAAGATAGAGGATATTCTGGGAACTGATTTTGAACACAAGTATTATTAATATTTAAGAGGATAAATCTGGAGGTGTGAAAAATGAAGTAGTTAGGTTAGTATAGTATATACTTGTTTAAAAATGAAGAGCTAGATATGTATTGTGTGTAATAGTCAAAATGGAGGTGTTTATTATGGTTGGTTTCAGGAGAACAATTGCTCTTACTCTATCACTACTACTTATACTTTCCCTATTTACTTATTCACCCCTAGTAAATGCAATTGAGCCAATTTCCGCTAACATTGGATATGACAGAGACAATCTTAATGCAGGCGATATTTTCTATAAGGATAACACCATGTCAGAAGAAGTAGAACTTACATCAAAAACTCAAGTATTTGATGTTACTACAATCTCAGAAATTACTGTAAGGGTCATTCCTGCAGAAGGCTACAAGATTAATCAAATCTTTTATGATGACAATGATATTGATATGGTTTTTGTGGATAGCACAAGTACCTATATAATTACGCCTAATGGAGAAGATACTAGTTTCATTAGAAGTTTTCAGTTTTTAGTAGAGTTTAATGAAGAGGATAATATTTCCCAAGTAAGAACCACATCAAATGAATTGGTATCTGGTGCAAACATTAACTATTATAGAATGGATGGAGATAATATAGATGAAACATCATCTTACACAACTACAACAGCTATAAATGGAATATTTACAAAATACTCCATACCTGAAGATGATAATAATTGGTACTTAGTTGCTGTAGATAAGGGAGAAGTGAAGGCATACACTTTAACTGATAGACATAGTCCATCAGTAGAGATAACCATTCCAACAGGTGTAGAAAATATATTTGATTCTACCGTTACTATGGATTTAAGTGGAATCAAGGTTACAACCACTTCTGCAATTGATGCTACCCATTTTTATATTCAACCCTTGGTTAAGTATCCTAATGCAATTGAAGTTTATGGATTCCCATCAGTTAACTATGCTAATGAGCAATTAGTAACTTTAGGTGATTACTATAATGATCCAAACTTGAATAATTTAGAAGATAATCAAAACTTTGTTATTTACTATTTGGAAGAAACTCAACATACTGATCATTCAACTTATGATGTAGTTGGTTATCAAGTAGAAACTTATGATAAACCGGTTGTTAATAGAGTTATTGATACTAGTTTTAACTTAGTTACAGATTCTTCAGTTTCTATCCATTACCGAAATCTAGATAACAATACTTCTATAGTAGCTAGTGCAACTTATAATGAGGGTTATTTTGATTTTAATGAAAATGTAGAGGGGGGAAACTATATACTTACAGCTAACACAAATGACAGAGTTGGTTATAACAAGTATAATCCAGAGGGCATGGATATAATGCTATATAATAAAACTGGAATCAATTCTGGTGATGGATTAAGTGAAATAAGTATGGGAGTATTCACTGATGAAACAGAGGGATCAAGAGGAGAAGTTAGACTTGAAACAAGGAGCTCAAATTTCCCAGCTGCTACCCACTTTGATGCCCATGTATTATTTGATGGATGGAGTTTGAGTACTCATGGATTGCCAAGTCCAAATAATATTGGAAGTATAGGCTCTCCTGATAATATTGATATTGTACCTGTTGATGGAGAAACCTATAAGGTGATGATTCTTTATTATAGCTCTAGTGGTGATACTTATGATTTTATAGGCTATGACCTGGTGGATTATACCTATGTATATAATGGACCAGGAGGACCAGGGGGACCACCTACAAAAACCATAAACTTCAAGGTTAATGGATCTGATCAAAGTGTTGAAGCCCAAAGGGACTTACTAGTTTATGTTCCAGTATCAGAAGGAGCTCTTTCTATTGAGTTCTTAGACAATCCAGATAAAGTATGGATAGATCCAATACTTCCAGTTATGGTTGATGAAATGGAGGGAAATGAGACTGCAGTTTCAACATGGTTAAGTGAAATTGGAGCTACCCTAAGTGGAAACTCAATATCCTTTGAGGCTGACAAACCATTAAAGAGGATTACAGCTGTTACTAAATATGAAGGTGATGAATATAGAATAGTATTTATGCAACCTGGCTATGATGATGCAACAATTGATCTAAATTTTAGGGAAGATGGATTGGAAGATATATCTATCCCAATAACTAATGAAGAACCTCCAAACATATGGAGACAATACATGTATAAACTACCAGCAATGGATTCCTTCCAGGTAGAGTACAAGGTAACCATGACTACAAAACCTGAAATGGGCTTTACAGGAGTATTGGAATATAACGTTGATAGGGATGCCTTTGTAAGTGTTAATCGTGATAGCTCGGACTTTGAGCTTATTACAGCTAACAGAGGCTATGGCTCGGTTGAACTACACTGCCAGTATCATCTAGGTAATAGTTGGGAAGGTGCATTTGTAATTTTCTATGAGGAAGATTTCTTTACACTGGATATTCAACCAGATATTAGAATAGCAGACTGGGAAAGTGGTGTAACAAATCTATCAAAAGACTGGACCTATACTCAACCAGTTTCATATGTGTATTTTATGAATAGTTTTGTAAGTTTAAGAGTTCCTGATTATCTGATGAAGGATTACTCATTAAGAAGAGTATCAATATTAGGGGAAGATATTACTGATGAAGATGGAACCTGGAGAATCCCACTAGGGGGCAGCTATGATGAGGATACTGTTGTTGATCTGGAGATTCAAAGAGGTGTAGAGTCCTACTACAAGCAGCTTGTGATTAGAAAGACTGCCCTAAGTGCTCAGTCTGGTTACTGGGGAGATGATATAGAAAACACAAATGACATGACCCTTATGACCTATATAAGAGCATATGGTTCCGATGCACAACCTGAAGATATGAGATATCCAGAGGACATTGTCTATCCTACCTTTGATATTAGGGGTAAGGTTATTGTGGTAAACTACTATAATAATAACAGGATAATTGGTACTAAGGAATTTGCTATACCTATGGATTATCCTAATTATGATGAAATGAGTTTTGATAGAAAGATGTATGAAGTAAAGGTTTATGATGAATTTGACCCAGACTTTATGGATGTTAGGGATGCCAATAGGGTATCTTCATTCCTCTTAAATACTAGTTTAAGTGAGAGTTATTTTAATGGGGCAAGATTTGGATTTGGATCAGGTTGGGGACACTTATTACCAACCCATCCTGATTGGGGTAGCGGAAAAGATGGAATGGAATTTGAAAGAGGAGGTAGTAGATAATGAAAAGAACAAGCAAGAGAATCCTAAGTATAATACTATTATTAGCTCTACTTCTATTACCACTTAACTCTGCTTTTGGTGGTGTTGCAAATTCAATTACCAGTCTAAATGCTTCATATAATTCTTCTACTGGCCTAATTACAATTAGTGGAGAGTTTATGAATGATGGTACAGAAGCCATAGCTTACCAAGTGATTAGACCTAATGGAGATGTTCTCTACTTTGGAACCATGTTGGTTATAGATAAGCTCTTTGGTGAAGATATTAATGTAGGAGCTATTCCCTATGGAACATATACTATAAAGGCAGCAGATTTTCAAGGAGGGGAATATTTTACAACAACATTTACCTACTCATCAACACCTTATTATATTCCAATACCTCAACCAGTAGATGAAGGGTGGACTGAGCCATCTGACAAGGCAGATGAATACTACACTGACTTATCCCTTAATCTAACCTGGGCAGTCAAGGCTATTAATTTCCTAACAGAAAGGGGTATTGTCCAAGGAATTGGTGATAGCAAATTTGGACCAAACCTTAACTTTAAGCGTGGAGATATTATTCTAATGACTATTAATGCATTTAAAGTGAGTGGGGATCTGGGTGAATCCTTTAACGATGTACCTGAGTCCATGTATTACTCAAATGCTATTAGGATAGCAAGGGCTATGGATATAGCAAAGGGTGATGGAGAGAATTTCAGACCAGATGATAGCATAACCAGAGAAGATGCCATAGTTCTATTATTTAGAACATTGGAGATACTCGAAATTCAGCTGCCAATTGATGGATCAGATAGAGATGTTCCTTCTTTTAATGACCAAGAAGATATAAGTGATTATGCCAAGGATGCAATGAATGCCTTTATAAAGGCAGGATTTGTCAAGGGAGATGGATTTAATCTTTATCCAAAGAGTTATATTTCCAGAGCTGAAATGGCAACTATACTATATAGGATTATGGAGTTTATTGAAAAGAACTAAATTATAAGAATAAATTAAAGACAGTGTACCTGATTGATTTTTCAAGGGAGATCAGGTACACTTTTTTTGACTTTTACAAAAATCACTTTATCAAAGTGATTAATCAATGCATCACAGGGTAAAAAAATACAGTATTGATATATAAATGGCAATATCTATTATGGTGATAGTTAAATATACTAGAAAAGGAGTGGAACTATGAGAGGACCTGCTAGTAGAAGCATAAGTTTATTATTGTCATTGGTGCTTGTTTTAAGCTTGATGACACCTGTTTCAATTGGAGAGACTGAATTTAAGGACATCCAGGGGCATTGGGCTTATGAAGATATCCAAAAACTAATTAATTTAGGACTTTTAGAAGGATATCCCGATGGTACAATTAGACCAGATAGTCACATAACAAAGGCAGAGTTTATTAAGCTGCTTAACTCATCCTTAGGATTACGGGATGATAACGTGGTGCAACTTCTCTATGAAGATGTTACAGAAGAAGACTGGTTTTATAAGGAACTACAGAAGGCAAGTTTTACTGGATACATACAAGGGGACTTAGAAGAATCATTCTATCCTAATCAAGCAATATCAAGAGAAGAAACAGCTAAGATGTTAGGCAGAATAATTCCTGAGATTGAAACTCCAAGGGGAGCAATGGAAGATTTTAATGACTATAAACTCATAAGTGACGAAGCTTTGCAAGGCGTGGATCTCCTAGTTAGAAAAGGCTATATGAGTGGTTACCCAGATGGAACTCTAAGACCTGATGGAAAACTTACCAGAGCTGAGGCTGCAAAACTTATTGCTAAAATTCTAGATAACGAAACTATAGTTTCAGAAGATGTGTCAATCAAGAATTCAGGTGATATACTTAAGGATTCTATCTATGTGGGAGACATATATGTTGAAGAATCTGTTGCTTATGGGGATGCACTTCTAGACAACATTGTTGCATTATCTAAAGTCTATATTGAAGGTGGAGGTTCAAACACCATAGATATAAACAACTCATACATTGTTAGACTTATTATAACTAAAGTTGATGGTCTAGCAAGGGTTGTGGTCCAAGGGAATAGCTATGTGTTTAACAGCTTTATATTCAATGGGAATAGATTAGTTGATCAGGATAATAATCCTGGATCTCCATGGAAGAATTTATTTGGAGGTATAATAAAGGTTGAAGGAAGAGTTGATAAAGAAACAGCTTTGAATATAGCAAGATCCATAGAAGACCTTATAAATAGTACAGGACGATTAACTCCTGAGATGGTTGAAGAAGGTGCCCAGAGTGTATTAGCTAATTCTCAAGCAAACAGTGATACTAGCTTGGTTATTGTAGTTAGAGTACCAGTAATATACTATCCACCTGTTGGACCTACACTAAATGCTCAGGAACAAAGAGCAGATAGTCTTGTCAAGGAAGGCTATATACCAGTTGCAAATGCCAACGAACTAGATAAGATTAGATTAACCTTCTCTGAAGAAAGAGAATTATTTGGAAAGGGAACAATATGGGAAGATAAGTATTTTACAAGTGGATTAAGGGATAGATATGTACTGGTTGCGGACATAGATATGTTAGATCTAAGCCCTATAGTCCCGACTGAATATAGAATGGAGACTGAAATAAATTGGAACCCTTTGGGAGATGAAGAAGAACCTTTTAGGGGAGTATTAGATGGAAATGATAGAAAGATAAGCAATCTGAGTATTGAGCAAATATATACAAAAAGAACCTCATATAACGGAAATGCTGGTTTATTCGGATATATATTAGATGGGAGTGTTAATAGGGTTGATCTAGTAGATTTCAAGGTCTTTGGGTCGTATCTTGTGGGAGGATTATCAGGTAAGGTTGAAAATTCAACAATCAGTAAGGTTAGGACCTTAAAAACAGTGATTGAAAGTAGCTCAGAGGATATCACTAATGATTTTGATATTATAGGTAGAGACTACCCAGGAGGAAGAGCTGGAGGACTGGTAGGTAGAAGCATCAATAGTTTAATAGTAGATTGTGAAAACAATCTAGATGTATTAGCCTACTCCTATGTTGGAGGTATCGTTGGTGGTAGCATACCTCTAGAGATTGATGCAAGAAGGATTGTAGAATCAACCCCTGAAGTAGGAGTAATTAGTTCAAACAACTATGGTGAGATTGTAGGAGTAGGATATGTGGGAGGTATTGCAGGTGGTTCAGCTAATCCAATAATTTCAGCTACAAATTTTGGGAACATAAAGGTAATTAACATGAGTTCAGAAGAAAGCTCTGGCTATATTGGAGGCATAGTTGGAGGAAACACATCCCAGATATCCTATAGTGTTAATATGGGAAGTGTTGGAGAGTATTACTATATTACTCCTTTAAGAGTTGCTAGCTTATATAATACTGAAGGTGTCGGTGGTATTGTTGGAGGTAATGATGATTCTGGGAGTATATATGATGTGGCTAACTTTGGAGATGTAATAGGATATAGCTATATTGGAGGAGTAGCTGGTTCAAATACTGGATCTATTGAGTATGCTAGAAATCATGATATAACCATTGAAGGAAGCTACATGGTTGGAGGAGTAGCTGGATTTAATGATGGATATATTATGGGAAGCTATAATAGAGGAGATATAATCGCCACTGTGGAAGATGGTGGAGGAATAGTAGGGTTTGATTTATATGGAAATATAAGTGAAACTTTTAACCTGGGAGATATTAGTTCATCCATTCATGCAGGAAATATAAGTATAGGGAGTTACATTGGTGGTCTTGTGGGGAGAGCTGATGGTTCTACAATAAGAGATAGTTACTCTACAGGTAGTGTCACAGGCCAAGATAGAATTGCTGGTTTTGTAGGGGATGCTACGCTTTCTCAAATAAGCAATTGCTATTCCACTGGTGTTGTACTAGGTGATACTAATGTATCAGGATTTGCCAATGATAACTCATCCAGTGACCGTAGGATATCAATACTTGATACAACATGCTACTGGGATATGGATGCTTCTGGTTTTCTAACATCTGACTTTGGGCAAGGTTTAGGAACTGATGAAATGATAGATCAGGAAAGTTTCATTGATTGGAACTTTGAAGATATTTGGTCAATAGATGAAGGATCCTATCCTTATTTAGACGATGACTTTATTCTCTATCCAGTAGTACCTGAAAACAAGATATTTGAAGGAGGTAGTGGTAGTGTAGATGATCCATATTTAGTTAAAAATGCCACACAACTAAATAATGTTAGAGAATACTTGGACAGCCATTTCAAACAAATTGCAGATATAGATTTAGGTGTTTCGCCGTGGAATGATGAGGAAGGGTGGAATCCAATTGGATTTGCATCAACGCCATTTGAAGGCAGTTACAATGGAGATGAATATTCAATAGATGGCCTATATATTAATAGACCTGATTACAAACTAAATGATATAGAACAAGGTCTATTTGGATATCTAAATGAGGCAGCAATACTTACTAACATAACCTTAACTAACTCCTATGTTTATGGATACAGATACACAGGAAGCCTGGCTGGATATAGTGCTGGTGAAATTTCTAATTGTTCTTCAAATAATGTGGAGGTCTTGAATGAATGGGATTATGCAGGTGGGTTGATTGGATACAATTCAGGAACCATCTCAAATTCATCAACTACTGGTACTGTTAAAATTTCTGATTTCAATGCAGGAGGTTTAGTTGGAACAAATTATGGAGAAATTATTAATTGTTTCAGTGAAGCTAATGTATCCCCAATTGGTACTGCATCAGGCGGTTATCCCTATCAGATGGGAGGCTTGGTAGGATATAACAGTGGGGGAATAATTAGAAACTCTTATGCAAAAGGCTTTGTAAACGGCTGGGAAACCATAGGTGGTCTTGTAGGTGAAAACTATAATGGTTTAGTGGATTATTGTTACTCAGAAGGAAATGTTACGGGAAATGAAGAATATATAGGAGGTCTAGTAGGTATTAGTGGAGTTGATAGCATTATAAGAGATAGTTATTCTACAGCAACTGTAAGTGGGATTTACTATATAGGTGGTTTGGTTGGTTATAATAGCTCATTGATTGAAGGATCCCACCATAAAATTGGAAGTGTAACAGGAACTCAGAAAGTAGGGGGTTTAGTTGGAGACAATAATGGCACTATTAATCAGTCATACTCAACAAGTACTGTAGAAGGAAATCAATACATCGGTGGAATTTCTGGTTACTCGGGATATGGTGAGATCAAGCTTTCATATGCATATGGTAGTGCTACAGGAGTATTTTCAGTAGGCGGTCTTGTTGGATCTGCCCAAAATACGGCTATAAATAATTCTTATGCTAGTGGTAGTGTTACAGGAAGTGATGAGGTTGGAGGATTAGTTGGTTATCTAAGTGTAGGATCATCAGTAAACAATTGCTACTCAGTTGGCTTGGTTACAGGTACTAGTAATGTGGGTGGCTTGATAGGATCTAAAACAACAAGTCCTATACTGCCAACAGTAGCTAATAGTTATTACAATTCTCAAACATCAAATCAAACAGATGACATTGGTAAAGGGGTACCTAAAACCACAGAAGAAATGATAAGTCTGTCAACTTTTGAAGATTGGAATTTTGAGGATATTGACGGTATTTGGGATATTGATATATCTTCATACCCATATCTAAAATGGCAAGATGAGTCTACTATTACCTATCCTGTACTTAAATAAAGTTAATCATTGAGTTTCATAATGAGGGAGTTATCTATTAATCTAGATAACTCCCTTTATTTAGAAGAAATGATTTATAAATGTATTATATATGGGGTAAAATAATACTTAACTCTTCTATATTATTCCATATATATAGAAGTGGTTACAATTGACATTAAAAGCCCCAAGAATTATACTAATAAGGTAACTATGCGCCCATAGCTCAGCTGGATAGAGTAGCTGGCTTCGAACCAGTTGGTCGGGGGTTCGAATCCCTCTGGGCGTACCAATATTATATTATAGGAAAGATCCATTAATTAGGATCTTTTTTGTTATATTTGTTTAGCTATATATGATATCTAAGTAAAAAATAATTGATTAATTTTTAATCTACCCCAAAAATTAATTTAGAGTGTTCGTATATTATTAAATAGGTATTATATATTTATCAAATATAATATCTTCAACATTTGGAGGATTCATCCATGAGAGAAATTGATGATATGGCAATTGATGCAGCAGCAGACAAAGAGAAACTAGAAGAGTTTGTTAATAATTACAAGCCCTTCATTATTAAATGTGCCTCTAAGTATTCAAAAAAGTACATATCTCTAGGAGATGATGAATACTCTATAGCATTAAATGCCTTTTATGACTCTATAATAAGCTACAAGAAGGATAGGGGAGCATTTATCTCTTTTTCTGAACTAGTCATTAAGAGAAGATTAATTGACTACTTTAGAACTCAAGGGAAATATAATAGTGAGTTAACTACTGAATTTATTGAAGACATTGAGGATGAGAAAGCTAATATAAGTGAAATAAAGTACGAAATATTGGAAATAACTGAAAAGTTAAAGGAGTACAATATAGATTTTATCCAATTGGAGAGACAATCTCCAAAAGCACTAAAAACAAGAGAAACATGTAAGGATGTAATTAGAAACATTATAGATTCTTCAATTTTATTAGAAGAAGTTAAGAGAACAAAGATGTTACCATTAAAAATTTTAAGCAAAAATTTAAAGGTACCCCGAAAAAACATTGAACGTCATCGTAAATATATAATAGCAGCAATTGAAATATTAAGTGGTGAATATCCTTATCTTAAGGAGTATTTTAGATATGTTTGGGAGGATGACGGAAGATGAAGGGAATAATAGTTAGAACTGATGAAAAAAAAGCATCTATACTTAAGGATGATGGAACATTTCAGAACATAAAGAACAAGGGATATGATCTTGGACAAGTAATTGAGGTTAATAATAAGTCAACATATTTGACTAAAAGAATCAAGAATCTTATTGCTACTGCAGCAATTTTTGGATTAATATTTACATCTGGAGTCTTCGCTTATGCAACACCAAGCTATTATGTAAGTATTGATGTTAATCCAGGAATACTAATGGAAGTAAATATGTTTGAAAGAGTTATAGGAGTAAAGGCATTAAATGAAGAAGCTAAAGAAGCCATAAAGGATCTAAAACTGAAAAATCTAGATGTTGAAGATGCCCTTGGGCAGACTATAAAGAATTTAGCACATATGGGATACTTCTATAATAATGAAGGCAACCTAGTTATTGCATCAACAGGGAAAAACATTGAAAAGACAGAGAAGTTGCTAGACAAGTTAAAAGAAAAAGTTGAAGAAGAAACTAAAGAGGATAAGATAGATCCAGAAGTTACAATAGATGCAGTAGGATATGAAATGGTGCAAAGCACTAGAGCTTTGGAAGAAGAAGGAATATATATAACTCCTGGGAAATACAATATTATCACTAATTTACTTGGGGAAGAAGTAACCCTTGAGAATAGTGAAATGTCCGTTAAGGAGTTAATGAGCACATATACTAAAGTAAAAAATGAAGAAAAAGATAAAGATAAAGATGAAAAAGTAAATAATGGCAAGAACACACCTAATATGGGAAATCCACAAGCTGGAGACAAGGCACCGGAAATACCTCCAGGACTGAATAAGGTAGATAAAGTTAAAGAGACAGAAGATGAAGTTGAAGAAGTAGATGAAGTTGAAAATGACAATAATACTGTAAAACCAGAAAAACCAAATAAACCGACTAATCCTGGTAAAGGCAATAACTAATACTTAGTTAAATCCATATTGAATTACCTCCAAATAATTCAATTAAAAATGCTAGAAGCTCTATATAAATCTTTCCTTGTGTATTTATATGAGCTTCTAATATTTAAGTTTAGAACATATTTAAAAAAATTAAAATATTAATGAATGAATATTCCAAATTGAATTAATATTGTGAAATCTGGGTATATGATTAAGAAAATAACTAGCAAATACCTAAGAACAATTCATTTTGAATTTTAAGAAACTTTCAAGAAAAACCAAAAGGTGGAAAATTTATGACCATAGACTTTAAGGAACAAATTATTAAAGGATTACCAATAGGGTATGCACTTCACAAGTTCATAAAAGACGATAAGGGTATTCCATGTGATTATGAGTATATTGACTTGAATAATAAATTCCAAGAGTATATGGGACTAAGTTATGATCAGATTATTGGAAAGAGAGTCACTGAAATACTACCTTCAATCAGTGAAGATAAATTTGATTGGATTGAAACCTACTCTCAAGTAGCCTATGATAATTTAGAGCTAAACTTCACAAATTTTTCAGCACCTTTGAATAAATGGTTTAGAGTTTTAGCTTATTCTCCAAAAGATGGTTACTTTGTAACCATTGTTGAGGATGTTAGTAAAGAAGTTCTTATGGAGAAACAATATCTTGAAGCAAAAAAAGTTATCAAGGGTCAAGATGCAATAATAAATACCTTTAATGAGGATTTCTCAGATATAAATGAATTTCTAAAGTTTGTCTTGGATAGAGCTCTGGAGATTTTTGAAAGTGAATATGGATATATCTTCCTATATGATGATGATAAAAAAGAGTTTACACTACACACCTGGACCAACGGAGTTATGCCAGATTGTACCACTGAGTTTAATCCAGATATATACTTCCTTGAAAATACTGGACTATGGGGAGAAGTGGTAAGACAGAGAAAAGCAATAATCATGAATGATTATGATCAACCTAGTGAATTAAAGAAAGGGTATCCAGAAGGCCATGTAGGCATAAAGAGATTTATGGCTATACCTGTATTTTATGACAAGAAAATTGTAGCCACTGTAGGACTTGCCAATAAAAAGGAAGACTATAGTGAAATTGACATAAATCAGCTTACCATATTAATTCACAGTGCCTGGTTTATAAATGAAACCAAAACACAGGCTAGAATGAATAGGGAAGAAAGAGATAGATTTGATAAGATTATAAATCAACTACCAATAATATTTAGTGAAGTAAATATTGATGGTAGTATTAAGTATGTTAATGAGGGATTTAAGTCCCACTTTGCAGAAGCGTATGAAAAGCATAAGGGCGGTTGTGTTCTACACTTACTACCTGAGAATGAAAGAGAAATAATCAAGAGGGATTATTTAAGATTAACTCCTACTAATCAAATAGGAGACTATGTTCAACATATAGAAGATAAAAGCAAGTGGATTCAGTGGAAACAAATGGCAAACTTTGATGATTCCAATGAACTAATATCATACTATTCCTTGGGGCTTGATATTACTGATAGAAAACTGCTCGAGATAAAAGAAAGGCAGGAACTGGAACAAATAAAGACTGCCATGGAGAATCACAGAGCTGTAATGATGTTCTTAGAAATTGATGATGGAAGGATAATATACGCTAATAGAGCTGCTTCTGAGTTCTATGGTTATTCCAATGAAGAACTGTTAAAAATGCATATAAATGAAATTAACATGTTGGATGAAGATGCATTAAAATTTATGAGACAGAATATGTCACTTAATAACAAGGATTATTATGTGGTTCCCCATAGATTGAAAAACGGGGAAGTTAAAATGGTGGATGGCTATGGAAGCAAAATTGATTTTGAAAATAGGAAGGTTCTCTTCTTAACAATATTTGATGTAACAGAAAAAGAAAACGCCATGAGAGAGATTAAGAAGTTAGCATATCATGATCATCTTACAGGAGTTTACAACAGAAGATATCTGGATGAGACATTTAAGAAGTTAAATGAAGATAAAAATAAGCCCCTAGCTTTAATTTTAGGTGATATAAATGGATTGAAGTTGGTTAATGACACTTATGGAATGAATATTGGGGATCAGCTTATTATTCAATCGGTAAATATAATGAAGGAGATAATTCCTAAGAACAGCCTATTAGCAAGAATTGGTGGAGATGAATTTATGATTCTCATTCCAAATGCAGATGAAGATAGGGTATATAAGCTAACTAATGAGTTAGAAAAGGGTCTAGAGAAAACCATAACTCTTGGTAGTAAGGGTGAGATTGAAGTCTTCCTTTCAATATCCTATGGTTATTCCATACAGGATAATATATCCAAGAATATGGACTACCTGGTAAGGGAAGCAGAACTTCACTTAAAGAGAAAGAAATCATACAATGAGAGAAGTACCCACAGCCAAATGATTGTTGCCATGATGAGTACACTTTTCCAGAAAAGTGAAAGGGAGCAGAAACACTCAGTTAGAGTGGGAAAATTCTGTGAAGAAATTGCCAAGTCCCTTAATTGGGATAATGAGAGAATTAACAAACTAAAAGTAGCGGGAAGTTTTCATGATATAGGCAAGATAGGGATTGATGAGAGTATATTAAATAAACCTGGTAAACTTAGCCGAGAGGAATGGGATATTATGAAGCTTCACCCAATTAAGGGAGCTAGTATTTTGGAAGTTATTGAAGAGTACCAAGATATAGTAGATGTGGTTGCTTATCACCATGAGAGAATAGATGGTTCAGGATATCCCAGTGGATTGAAGGGAGAGGACATACCAATAAAGTCTAGAATAATTGCCGTTGCTGATGCCTATGATGCAATGACAGAGCAAAGGGCATACAGAAACCCACTAACCAAGGAAGAAGCAATTTCTGAGTTGTATAGGTGTTCTGGATCACAGTTTGATCCTGAGATTGTAGAAGTATTTGTGAAAGAAGTTCTGTTAAAGGAAAAGGTTGACTAAGAACTTAATAATTTAAGAATCAGATGGGCTAGGCATATATTGTTTAGCCCTTTTAACTATAAGTTAACTTAGATTTGGAGGAATCACTATGGAAAACCATGATTTGCAGTACATACTTTCAAAAAGATATGATAATGGGTCTGATTTTTGGGCTACTCCAGATAATAAAGTAGCAGTGGGGGGAGTCTTTAGTACCATTGGAACATTGACTGCACTAAGTGATTTAGGAATAAATAGTGACCATGAAGCTATAGTTGGAGGAACTGAAATTTTACTAGGCCTTATTAGACCAGATGGCAGGATAAAAATATCTCCAAAGGGATCAATCTTTCCTTGTCATATAGCTGTTGCAGCTGTGGCCTTATGTAAGAATGGATATGCCAATAATGAGAAAGTTAAACTGATGCTAGATTATTTACTTAATAGTCAGCACACAGACGGAGGATGGAGATGTAAGAAATTCTTATACGGAAGAGGACCAGAAACAGAATATTCTAATCCTGGAGTGACTCTAATGGTCTTGGATACTTTTAGATATGCAGGATTAAATAATACTATTGAGAAGCTTGATCAAGCTGTTGAAAGTTTGTTAAGACATTGGGAAGTTAAAACTCCCATAGGACCATGTCATTTTGGTATTGGATCTCAGTTTATGAAGGTGGAGTATCCTTTTTTAAGGTATAATCTCTTTTATTATGTATATGTGCTTTCCTTTTACAGAAAAGCTGTTAAGGACAAAAGGTATGTAGAAGTATTAAAAGAACTAGAGAAGAAAATAGACCATAATGGAATGATACTAGTGGAAAGAACAAATCCCAAGCTTTCAACCTTAGAATTTTGCAAAAAAGGCAAACCATCTTTAAGAGCTACAGTTAGGTATAATGAAATATTAACAAATCTTATTACATATAAGGATGCTTAGTGGTATAATTCTTTCTATAATATTTATAACAATTTATCTTTGTGGAGGTCAATTAAATGAGAATAGGAATAATAGGATTGGGTGGAGTTGGCAAGGCTCTACTAGAATTATTAGTAGATAAAAAGGATGATCTTGAGAAAGAAGGTCTGAGTGTATCTGTTAATTACATCATAAATTCAAAAGGTGGAGTTTATGATAGTAAAGGGATAGATTTAAGGGATTTCAATGAATTTTTAAGCTATGATAAACCCATATGGGAATATAAGTCTGGCTCAAAGGATGTTAACTTTAATACCATAATGGGAAATAAAGATATAGATCTACTAGTAGAGCTTACCCAGACAGATAAAGAAACTGGAGAGCCTGGAATGACTCATATACAAGAGTCACTTAGTAAGGGTATAAGTGTTGTTACAGCAAACAAGGGTCCAATCATGTTAAATTATAAGAGATTAAGGGAAATAGCTTTAATAAACAATGTACAATTGGGAATTGGATGCACTACTGGGGGAGCCTTACCTTCAATAAATGGGGGATTGTTTGACTTAAGTGGAGCAGAAGTTAGGTCCATTGAAGGAGTTTTAAATGGAACTACCAACTTTATTATTCAGGAGATGGAAGATAAGGGGATTACCTATGAGGAAGCCTTATATAAGGCACAAGAACAGGGTATTGCAGAGAGAAATCCAGCCATGGATGTGGATGGATGGGACACTGCAATAAAATTATTAATACTTACAAATGTAATACTTGGAACAGAAAAGAAATTAGCAGATATTAGTGTGGAGGGTATCAGCGGAATAAAGCCGATTGATATTGTAAATGCTAAAAACAGTGGTTATAAGCTGAAGTTAGTCGGTAGAACAGTAAAAACTGATTCTGGTTTAGAAATGTCAGTAGGGGTTGAGAAAGTCTATAACGATAATCCCTTATATATTGTAGATGGAAAGAACAAGGCAGTTAAATACGTATCTGATACTCTTGGAGATTTAACCATAATAGGAGGTGCTTCTGGCCTTACTCCAGCTGCAGCATCAGTTCTAAGGGATATAGTCAACATTCATAGGGGAAACAAATTAACCATATAGTGGTTGTCTAGTGTTCAAAAAGATGTGGCTTATTAATACCATGAATCTAAGGGTATTAATACGAAACAACTTAATTCACCCATATATCTGATATATTTGATATAATGAAGAAGGAAGTAATATGGTTTGTTGTAAAGGAGGTATTGTATGGATAGATATAATTATAAAAACATAATATTTATTGCTCCATACCAAGAACTTGCTGAGAAGGCAAAGTTAGTAATTGGAGATATGAAGCTTGGGATCAATGTAGTACATATGAATAATTTACAGGATTCTGTAGATTACATTAATAATTACATGAAGAATCATAATATAGAGGCTGTAATCACAAGGGGTGGAACAGCCCTTAAACTTAAGGAAGAGTTTTCTTTTCCTGTGGTTGAAATTGAAGTTACCCTCCTTGATATCATCAAATCAATAAAAAAGGCTAAGGAATATAGCAACAAACTTGGGGTCATTGGATTCAAGAATGTAATCTCCAATGTTGCAAGCCTTTCAACCATTTTAGAACTTGATATTCATGAGATTATTATCAATTCTATAAATGAGTGTTCAATTGCTGTAAAGTATGCTTCAGAGCTGGGTGTTGATGCCATTGTTGGAGATAGAATAGCAGTTGAAACTGCCAATAGGTATGGTATAAAGGGTGAGTTGATTGAAAGCGATAGTTATGAATGTATAACTAATGCCATCTACAAGGCAATTAATGTTGCTGATATAAGTAGACGTCAAATAGCTCATTATGAGGAGTTAAGAATCATAACTGAATTAACCCAAAGTGGAATCATTGCAGTTGATAAATCAGGGATAGTAACTCTTTTTAACGCTGAATCAGAGAGAATATTAAACTGCAAAGCAAATGATTTTATTGGCAAAGATCTTATGAAACTAGTGCCTGAATTAGACATAGTGGATGTACTAGAAGATGGTGTAAAAAAGTTTGATGAAATAATTGAATCAAAGGATAAGTATTTAGTAGTTCATAAAATACCCATAATGATAAGAGGAAATATTGATGGTGTAGTTATAACTTTTCAAAAAACTGAAAACATTCATAGATTAGAGCAAAAAGTTAGAAAGAAAATGAGTGAAAAAGGCCATGTGGCTAAGTTTACCTTTAATGACATGATTGGTGAAAGTGATTCCATTTCTAAGATAATAAATAAAGCTAAGAATTATAGTAAAGTTGATTCAACTATATTAATCCATGGAGATACTGGAACTGGTAAAGAGGTATTTGCTCAAAGTATACATAATGAAAGCCTAAGGAGAAATGGGCCCTTTATAGCAGTGAATTGTGCAGCCCTGCCATATACACTTTTGGAATCAGAACTATTTGGATATGTTAAAGGTTCATTTACTGGAGCTAAAGATGAAGGAAAGATTGGATTATTTGAACAGGCAAATGGAGGAACTATTTTTCTTGATGAAATAGGTGAAATCCCCATGGAAGTTCAAGCTAGATTGCTTAGAGTGCTACAAGAAGGCCAAGTTCAAAGAATTGGTGATGATAAAATAATCACTGTGGATGTTAGGATCATAAGTGCTACAAATAAAAATCTAAAGGACCTTATAAAGGATAAGAAATTTAGAGAAGATCTTTACTATAGAATAAATGTACTTAATATAAAATTGCCAACATTAAATGAAAGGCTAGAAGATATTCCTGTGTTCATAAAAAGATTTGTAAAAGAAAAAGCCACTGCTTATAGTAAAGTAATCCTTAACATCAATGATGGAGTCATTGAAAAACTCTGCAAAATAAAATACCCTGGGAATATAAGGCAATTAGAAAATATTGTCGAAAGACTTGTTGTGGAAGCTAAAGATGGAGAGATAAAAGCTACTGACTTAAATGCTGTATTGGAAGAGGATACAGCAGTAGATGATGTATTTTTATCCATAAATACAATTACTAAAGAAACCATTGAAAAAGCATTGGTGGTTACTAATAATAACAAAACAAAAGCTGCAAAAATTTTAGGTATTGATAGATCAACACTTTGGAGAAAAATTAAAGAACTGGAAATAGAATAGTGTTTTATTTGAGAAGCAAAACGTTGCATAAAACAACAATACAAACCCCTAAAAATAGGGGTTTGTTATTTTGGTGTTTTAATATGCAACAAAAATAATTACAAATAGTCTGACAAATGTTGAGATTAACACTTTTAAAGACTTGGCATGGTATTTGCATTATATATAATTGTATTCTGCCTACACATGGTAGAAATATAAAAAATAGGGGGTTTTAAAGTGATTAAGAGAAAACGATTGCTAGCAATGATGGTTATGGTTGTTATGTTAGGCGCATTTGCAGCTGGATGTTCTAACGACGATGGAGGATCTGCAAGTGATTATCCAACAAAACCATTAACAGTACTACAAGGTTTCGCAGCAGGTGGAGGTAGTGATGCATTAGCTCAAGTTACACAACCTTACCTAGAGAAAATTCTTGGTACAACTTTTGTAAATCAATACATACCAGGAGCAACTGGAGCTATTGCTTGGACACAATTAGCAAAGCAAACTGATAATGATGGTTACACATTAAGTATTACAAATACACCAATGCTTATGACTAACTACATTATGAACGAAGAAATTACTTATAATATTGGTGAATTAGAGCCAATAGCAAACGTAGTAACTGACCCAGGAGTTATAGTTGTAGGTAAAGATAGCAAGTACAACACAATCGAGGAATTCTTAGCTGATGTTGAAGCTAATCCTGGACAAATAACTGCAGGTAACTCTGGAGTAGGTGGAGATGACTTCTTTACTACTTTAATATTTGAAAAAGCAACTGGATTCAAGTTTAACATGATTCCTTTTGAAGGTGATGGACCATCATGGCAAGCAGCTATGGGTGGAAAAATCGATGCAAGTTTTAACAATCTTGGAATAACATATCCACAAATTGATGCTGGAAACTTGAAAATTTTAGCAATATTTTCAGAAGAAAGAAATCCAATGGTACCGGATGCACCAACTTTAAAAGAACTAGGATATGATATAGTATCTGGATCATCAAGAGGTTATAGTGCACCAGCTGGATTACCAGATGATGTAAAAGCTGAACTTTATGCTGCATTTGAAGAAATGGCTAAAGATCCTGCATTTATCAAAGGATGCGAAGACAGAGCACTACCAATTGATATGAAAGTTGGAGATGACTATAAAGCTTATCTAGAAAGCCAAGAATCAAAATTCAAAGAAATCTGGGATGAAGTTAAAGATCAGTACGGAAATTAAAAAAATGAGAGGCTTTTGCCTCTCATAGTTTTTGAGTAATTATAGTATGGAGGTGTAGTTGTTGAAGGCAATAAAGAGTATTTACAAACATATAATAGCAGCAATAGGAACTTTATCATTCGCTTTGTTATTCTATACTAACTCCTTTAAACTTAAGGAAAGTTCTGCTAAACTTCCAAGGATATTAATGCTTTTAATCTTATTATTAACCTTAGGAATGTTGGCAGAAGCATATTGGAAAGCAACTCATGTTTCTAAAAAGAAGAAGAGAATAGATGAGAAGATGGAAGAGGATGAAGATCCTGAAGAATCACTGGCAGTAATAAACTATAAAAGAGCTGTTGCATTTGGTTTAATGATAGCATCATATATATTCCTATTAAAACCAATAGGATATTTTATAATAACACCAATATTTATAGTTGGAACTTACATATTTTTAAAGGCAACATCTATTAGGAACATGTTAATAATAGCAACAGGATTCACACTGTTTGTTTATTTGATATTCGTAGTATTTTTAAAGATTCCAATCCCATTGGGATTAATGAAATAGGGAGGTGTACATAAATGATATTCGAGAATATGATGTTAGGTTTAACTAACCTACTTACAATAAAGAGTTTGCTTGCAGTTACCATTGGTACATCTCTTGGTTTATTTGTAGGAGCAATGCCTGGCCTATCAGCTACTATGGCTATAGCATTATTATTACCTGTAACATTTGGAATGGACCCAGCTACTGGTATTAGTATGTTGGCTTCCTTATATATGGGAGCAATGTATGGTGGATCAATAGCTGCAATTTTAATCAAAACTCCAGGAACACCAGCGGCAGCAGCAACAGTTATGGATGGATATCCACTGGCACAACAAGGTAAAGCTGGTAAAGCATTGGGAGTCTCCCTTACAGCGTCACTAATAGGTGGAGTAATTTCAAGTATTGCCTTACTTACCATAGCTCCAGTATTAGGTAACTTTGCACTACAGTTTGGACCAGTGGAGTTAACAGCTGTTGCTATTCTTGGTATAACAATAATTGGATCACTGTCACAAGGGTCAGCAATTTTAGGACTTTTAGCGGGAGTCATTGGATTGTTACTATCACTAGTGGGTATGGACCCTATTACCGGTTCTCCAAGATTTACATTTGGTAATATATATTTGTTCTCAGGAGTTCCTTATACAGTTGCTTTGATAGGACTATTCTCAATACCTCAGGCAATAAGACTTATTGAGAAGCAGGAGGGAGCAAAGAAGATAATTAGTAAATTTACAGATAAGATGCTACCAACCTGGGAAGAGTTCAAGTTTATTTTTCCGACTACCCTTAGGTCTTCAGCTATAGGAGTATTTACAGGATTAGTTCCAGGAACTGGTGGAGATACAGCTTGTTGGTTTGCATATAATGAAGCAAAGAGATTTTCAAAGTTTAAAAGCAAGTTTGGAAAAGGGAGTTTAGAAGGATTGGCAGCTGCAGAATCTGCCAACAACGCAGTAGTTGGTGGAGCCTTGATTCCAACGATTACCCTTGGAATACCAGGAAGTTCTGCAACGGCAATTATTATGGGTGGACTTATGGTGCATGGTATTATGCCTGGACCGACTCTTATGACAGAATATGCAGGGGTTACATATACTTTAATCTGGGCTTTGATGTTTAGTAATATTGCAATGTTTGTACTAGGATTGTTATTTACAAGAGTAGCGGTAAATGTAACTAAGATACAAAATAAAATATTAGCACCAGTAATTATTATACTTTGTGTAATTGGATCATTTGCTATTAACAATAGTGTATTTGATGTATATTTAATGTTCGCTTTTGGTATATTAGGTTACTTTATGGATAAGATTAAAATGCCAACAGCGCCAATGGTAGTTGGTATGATACTAGGTAAGATGCTAGATACCAGTTTACATCAGTCGTTACTAATTAGTGGTGGTAGTTGGATGATATTCTTCCAAAATCCAATTTCTGCAGTATTATTAGCAATTGCATTTATCTCAATAATTCAAGCAACACCACTAATACCATTTATCAAGAGAAAAATTAAGGAATCTAGAGCTTAGGTTTGGGATTCATTAAGGAGGATATATATGAGTGATTTAAGAAGTAAAAAGATGTTAGAGGGAGTATCTGGAGCATATCCAAGGGCCTTATTTAGAGCTATGGGATATGATGACAATGATTTTAAAAAGCCTCTAATAGGAATAGTAAATTCTTGGACAGAAGCAACACCTGGCCATGCACATCTTAGGGAATTAGCAGAACATGTTAAGAACGGCGTATGGAGTAATGGTGGTATGCCAGTGGAATTTAATACAACTGCCCCTTGTGATGGAATTGCACAAGGTAAGGGAATGCATAATATATTACCAAGTAGAGATGTAATTTGTGCATCTATTGAATTAATGGTAGAAGCCAATCAGTTTGATGGACTTGTAATGCTTGGGTCATGCGATAAGATTGTACCTGGGATGCTTATGGCAGCTGCATCATTAGACTTACCTACAATATTTGTAACAGGTGGTCCAATGGATCCATATACCCATAATGGGGAAGATCTAATACTTAGTGATGTCAAGGAAGCAATGGGAAGGTATAAAGCCGGATTTATTGAATATGAAGAATTCTATCAAATAGAAAGCGAAACTTGTCAGACTTGTGGAGCTTGTGGAATGATGGGAACTGCTAATACAATGAGTACTGTTGTTGAAGCCATGGGAATGTCACTTCCTGGATGTGGTACTTTAAGTGCTGTGTCTTCTGGAAGAAAGAGACTTGCGAAGTTATCTGGAGAAAGAATAGTTGATATGGCTAGGGAAGGGTTAAACTCCAACAAGATAATGAATGAAGCAAGTGTTATTAATGCCATCAAGTATATATTGGCAATTGGAGGATCATCAAATGCTGTTCTTCATATGCCAGCTATAGCTAGACAATTAGGTATTGAGATGACCATAGATATCTTTGATGAATTAAGCAAAACTACACCATTAATAGCTAAGTTCAAACCAGCATCAAAATATACCTTAAGAGATTTCCATACAGTTGGTGGAGTACAGAGTTTATTGAAAGCTCTTTCACCTTTACTTGACACATCTGTTATGACTTGTACTGGTACAAGGATGAGCGAGAACTTAGAAAAGGTAGTATTCCTTGAAAATAAAGTTATTAAATCATTGGATAATCCACTAGCTGATGAAGGTGGAATTGCAGTATTAAAAGGTAATTTAGCACCTAAGGGTGCTGTGGTTAAACAATCAGGAGTATCAGAAAAAATGATGGTACATGAAGGACCTGCTAGAATAGCTAACAGTGAAGAAGAGGTTAGAGATCTTTTAAATAATGGAAAAGTGAATCATGGGGATGTATTAATTATTCGATATGAGGGACCAAAAGGTGGACCTGGTATGAGAGAACTTTCTATTCCAGCAGCACTATTGGTAGGAATGGGATTTGGCGATTCAGTTGCTATGATTACTGATGCTAGATACTCTGGAGCTACAAGAGGACCTTGTATAGGGTATGTTACACCTGAAGCAGCTGATGGTGGACCTATTGCAGTAATTAATGAAGGAGATATTATTTCAATCAATATTCCAGAAAGAAAATTAGACATCAAGATATCTGATGAAGAACTCCAAGAAAGATTATCAAAATGGGAGTATGTACCTAAAGATAACGTAAAGGGTTTCTTAAAAACATACAGAAAAATCGTCAGACCAGCTAATGAAGGTGCGACTATATTTTAGGAGGTTGTAATATGGAAAAGAAATTGTTGGTAATGCACGATAAGGATAACGTGGGTGTATTACTTGAGGATACTTTCCCAGGGGAAGTATGTAAATACAAAGGTGAAACAATAAAAATACTTGAAGACGTACATTTTGGACATAAGGTTGCACTTAAAGATATACAAGCTGGAGAAACAGTCTATAAGTACGGTGAGGAAATTGGTTATGCCTTAGAGTCAATAGCTCAAGGTCAATGGATTCACAATCATAATATGGGATGCCGTAGGGGCAAGTAGGAGGGAATATATATGCAATTTATGGGATATAAAAGAGCAAATGGGCAAGTTGGTGTTAGAAATCATATAGGTATAATTCCTTCCGTATTCTGTGCTAATACAGTTGCAAAGAGAATTGCAGAACAGGTAGAAGGTGCTGTATACTTACACCATCCAGTAGGATGCTCACAAGTAGGGGAAGATCTTGAAATAACTGCAAGAACTTTAATTGCAATGGGCAATAACCCTAATTTAGCAGCTGTTTTAGTAGTGGGTTTAGGATGTGAAAGATTTACACCTGATGAATTTATGAGAGGTCTTGCAAAGTCTCAGAAACCTATAGAAAAGGTTGTTATTCAAGATGAGGGAGACTCTTTAAAAGCAATTGAAAAAGGAGTTAAGATAGCTAAGAATTGGGCAATTGAATTTTCTACACAAGAGAGAGTTCCTTGCGACATGAAGGATTTAGTGATTGGAGTAAAATGCGGTGGAACAGATGCAACTTCAGGTATAGCTGCCAATCCAGCAGTTGGAGTAATGTCTGATTTAGTTGTAGACCAAGGTGGAACTATACTATTTTCTGAAGTAACTGAACTATTGGGTGCAGAGCATATTCTGGCTGCTAGAGCTGTTAATGAAGAAGTAGCTAATGATATAAATACTACAATAACTAGAATGGAAGATAAGCTTAGAGAAATTGGGACTAGGAAAGAATTTGCCCATAGGGGTGCACTAATTTCAACTGGTAACTTTGATGGTGGAGTATCATCTGTTGTTGAAAAAGCTCTAGGTGGTATTTACAAATCAGGAACTAAGCCCATTGAAGGGGTAGTGGGCTATGCAGAGAAACCTGAAAAACTAGGAGGGGTTTACTTAATGGATTCTCCTGGTCATGATGGTGAAGTAGTTACAAGCTTTGTAGGTGGAAGCGCTCAGATAGTTGTATTTACCACAGGAAGAGGTACACCAACTGGATTCCCATTTGTTCCAGTTGTAAAAGTTACAGGAAATGCTTTTACTTATGAAAAAATGAAAGAAAATATTGATGTTAATGCTGGAACTATTATTAGCGAAGGTGTATCATTAGAAGAGAAAGGTAAAGAAATATTCGACGCGATTTTAGAAGTAGCCAATGGAAAGAAAACAAAGGCTGAAATTCTAAAGCACGATGAATTATTCTGTGTAACTAGAGTATAGAATGGATGTGAGAATATGGATATATTCAACGAATTGTTGGGATCTGTACCAGTACCTAAATTTATAAAGGCTAGGCAAAACTTCCCAAGACCTAAGATTGAAGACATAGAGGGAACATTAAGAGAAGAATTAGTTGCATCGGGTTTGTTAGAAAACATAAAACCTGGTCAAAGAATTGCCATAACAGCAGGTAGCAGAGGAATTGCAAATATTGCAAGAATAATTAAAGAGTTAGTGACCTTGGTTAAAGAGCAAGATGCTCATCCCTTCATTATCCCTGCCATGGGAAGCCATGGCGGGTCTAATGGGCCTGGACAGAAATTGGTATTAGAGGGTATGGGAATAACAGAGGAGTTTTGTGGATGTGAAATTTTATCATCCATGGAAGTAGTACAACTTGACACTACTGAAGATGGTCTTCCAGTATACATGGATAAGTACGCCAATGAGGCAGATGGAATTATAGTCATGAATCGAATTAAACCTCATGTTGGCTTCAGGGGTCCATATGAAAGTGGAGTAACCAAAATGATTGCCATTGGTCTTGGCAAACAGAAGGGGGCAGAAACTTGTCATGCAGCTGGATTTGGTAGTATGGCCAAGAATCTACCCGCAATAAGTAGCAAAGTAATTGCTAAGAAGAATATAGTTTTTGGTATAGGTATCTTAGAAAATGCCTATGATGAAACCTATAAATTCGTAGTTATGGACAAAAATGAAATACTTGAAAAAGAGCCTGCTCTTCAGCAAGAATCAAAAGATATGTTGCCTAAGATAATGTTTGATAAGTTTGATGTATTAGTTATTGATGAAATAGGGAAAAATATTACTGGTACAGGAATGGATACCAACATCATAGGAAGATACCATACCCCTTATGCATCAGGAGGACCAGTTATTACAAAGCTAGTAGTTCTTGATTTAACTGAGGAATCCCATGGTAATGGTAATGGTATTGGTCTAGCTGATTTTACAACTAGAAGGTTCTTTAATAAGATGAAATTTGATCAGACATATCCTAATTCCATAACTTCAACAGTTCAACATACCATAAAGATTCCAATGGTACTTGATACTGATAAACTTGCTATTCAAGGTGCAATTAAAACAAGTAACTTAAATACCTACGAAGAGGCTAAAATTGTTAGAATCAAGAACACACTAGATATGGAATATATTTACTTCACTGAAACTTTGCTGGAAGAAGCTAATAAGAATCCAAATTTAGAAATTATTGGGGAAGTAGAAGAGTTTGAGTTTATTGATGGTAATTTATTATAGTAAGAGAGGAAGATATTAATGACTTATTTTAAAATCAAAGGGGTTATTCCTCCAATGGTTACTCCTTTTAATGAAGCAGATGAAGTTGATTATGAGAAACATATCTTTAATGTTAAAAAATGGGGAGAGTATGACATTGCTGGATACCTAGTACTAGGTTCCAACAGTGAAACTGTTTATTTAACAGAGGAAGAAAAACTTGAACTTATTAAACTTACAGTTGAGAACAAGGCAGAAGGAAAAATTGTAATGGTAGGATCAGGTATGGAATCAACTAAAGAAACCATATCACTTACTAATAAAGCTGGAGATTTAGGTGCTGATTGTGCATTGATTATAACTCCTCATTATTATGGTGAGAAGATGAATGACCAAGCATTGATCAATTATTACACTGAAGTAGCTGATAACTGTAATATTCCTATACTAATATACAATGTAACTAAGTATACTCATGTTAATATATCACCTAAGGCAGTGTCAGTACTATCAAAACATCCAAACATCATAGGAATGAAGGATAGTTCAGGAAGCGTACCTCAATTAGTAGCTTTCAAAGCTGGAGTTAATATGAAAGAATTCAACTTAATGGTTGGAACTGCAGGAATATGGTACCCTGCTCTAACTCTTGGAGTTGAAGGATCTGTCTTAGCGCTTGTAAATTGTTGCCCTGGTGAATGCGTTGATGTCCAAAAGTATTATGATCAAGACAAAGAAGATGAGTCAAGAGAACTATATGAAAGAATGTTTCCAGTTAATGCTGCTGTAACCGGAAAATATGGAATTGCAGGATTAAAGTATGCTTGTGATAAATTAGGACTTAAGGGAGGATTGGTTAGAAAACCAATGCTTCAGTTAACAGATAGTGAAAAAGAAGAATTAGATCAAATACTAAAAACTGCTAACTTATTATAATCCCCTAATTGATTAGGACAAGAGTCATGCTATCTTGTCCTTTTTACTTTTCTGTTTATATTTTTAGTTTGTAAATTTTAAGTATATACAGATTCCTTACACACTTAAATGGACCTACTATAATTTATTAAGATTTATTAAAATATTAATAATTATGGTATAATTGTCAGATAGATTTATGTTAAAGAATAAAATCATTAAATATTTAGCTTTGGAGTGATAGTATGGAGCAAGTCTTTATAACTTTATTAGTGGGTGCAATTGGTGGGTTCATTTTACTTAGATTTAGAGTGCCAGGAGCATTAATAATTGGGAGTATATTATTTGTTGCTATTTTCAATATTTTTTTTGATTCTGCTTACATATTTAGGGAAGGAAGATTAGTAGCTCAAGTAATTGCAGGGGCTTTTATAGGTTCTGGAATAAGCAAATCTGATTTATTCCACATGAGATCATTAGGAAAGCCTGCTTTTATAATCATTGGTGGATTGTTGATTTTAAGTATATTTACTGGAATAACTATGTACTTAATAAGTCCTATGGACTTAATAACTTCTTTGATGGCTGCTGTTCCTGGTGGTATGTCATATATGCCCTTAATAAGTGATGAACTGGGTGCCGATTCCTCAAAGGTAGCAATAATGCAATTTACTAGGATGATTTTTGGAATTGGTGTGCTTCCATATATTATAAAATACTTTGGGAAAAATAATCAGAAACCAAAGGCAACAAATAAACTTCAAGAGATTGATACCATTATTAAGGAAACTCATACTATTTATGATGGGATACTTACTTTTGCAATAGCTCTTATATTTGGGTACTTAGGAAGCATTACTGGTTTTCCATCAGGGACCCTTGCTTTTGCACTATTTGGTACCATAATTTATAAGATTAAATTCAACAAAGCTTATGTACCAAGGAGATTAAAACAATTTGCTCAAATACTAGCAGGATCATATATTGGTAGTGGTATAAATATGAGTGATGTTTTAGAACTTAAATATTTGTTCCTTCCTGCTCTTGTACTTTTGACAGGATACTTCCTTGCATGTGTGTACCTAGGTAAGATACTGGAGAAGGTTCATACATTCACATTAGAAGAAGGAATGTTTGCTGCTACCCCAGCAGGTGCTGCGGATATGGCCTTATTATTAGAGGATTTCGGAATATCCAATAAGGATATTGTAGTTATTCAAATAGTTAGAATGATAGTAGTAATATCTCTGTTCCCTCAAATTATGGTTATGGTCATGAAACTACTACAGAGTTTTAACTTTTAGGAGATGATATATTGGATTACTTTTTCTATATTTTGAATAATGTTATGCTCCCTATATTTTTACTTATACTAGCTGGAGCAGTACTAAACATTGTTCTAAAGTTTGATATCAAAACACTTTCTGGTCTATTATTCAATTTATTGATACCTGTGATGTTATTTCTCAAGGTATATGACAGTGATTTAGATGGCAGCATAGTTTTAAATGTTGTTATTGCCGTAAGTTTAACAATTTTTATTATGTATATAATTTCATTTTTAGTTTCAAAAGTATTTAGATTTTCTAAATCAGAGACAAGTGTATTTATCAATTCCTCAACTTTTTTCAATTCTGGAAATTTTTCCTTACCCTTGATGCAACTACTTTTTAATAACCCCTTTGTTATATCAGTTCAAGCAATAATAATGTTGGTTAATAGCATCTTGTTTTTTACTACGGGAGTATTAACAGCAGGAGCGGGAGAGAGGGGTATAAAGGCAACATTAACTTACATAATAAAAATGCCCTTGATGTATGCAATAGCACTGGCATTTATTCTTAAGAATTTGGACATAAAGATTTATCCACCTATTATGGAGTCCCTGAATTTAATAGCAACTGGATATTCAGCCTTGGCTATAATTACACTTGGAGCTCAGCTAACTCAAATAAGGGTGAAATTTTTAAATTTTAAAATATACCTATCGAATTTTTTAAGACTTATAATATCACCAATAGTTGCTTATTTCTTGGTTCAACTTCTTGGAATCACAGGCATAACAGCTCAAGTTATTGTCATTGCCATGGGTGCACCTACAGCTATAAATGTTGTATTAACATCTATCCAAATGGATAATGAGCCTGATTTTGCATCCCAAGCAGTATTTTCATCTACATTACTAGCATCAATTACAATGTCATTGGTAATATTTATGGTATTTAAGTATATGCCGGTATAAGTGCATTTTATTGAGTTAATGAATTTTAATATTTTACCTCCAAGACAACATCTAGTTTGATTACTATAGATGTTTACTTGGAGGTTTTTTGTTTGTAGTAACTTTATATATGATGGATATTTCTATTTAAGTAATCTTATACTCTCTAGAATATTTACCAGGAGATACTCCAGTCAATTTTGAAAAGGTTCTAATGAAGTGGGAATTATTGTTAAATCCAGATAGTTCACCTGCTTCTTGTACAGGTAGACCCTCCCTTAAATATTTTTTTGCCTGTATAATCCTACTGTTGATAATGAATTCATTAATTGTAAACCCAGTATATTGCTTAAATTGATGACAGAGATGGTACTTGCTAATAAAAAAGTTATTGGCTATAGCATCAAGGGATAATTTAATATGCAAGTTTTCCTTCAAAAATGCAATTATTGGTTCAATTTTACTTATGTCGGCTGTATTGTATTCCTGCTTACTATCTTGGGACATAAGAAGTTGGGCAATCTTAACAATCATTTGAATAAAATATGTGTCATTTAAAATATCATTTCCAAAAGACGGAGTTTCTTTAAGATGGAATTGTTTCATAATAGCTAGTATTTCTTTGTATTCCCTATCATCTAGCTGGATACACATATTTATGTTTGAGAAGATACTGTAAAGGGATGTTTTCTTGCTTGATATCCTTTCTAGGGTATCGCTGGAAAAGTGTATTACATATCTTTCATAGGTATTTAAGCTATCAACTATGGTTTTGTGCAGGATGGTATCTTTAATCAGGAGTAAAGTACCCTTTCTTAAGGGATATACTTTGTCCTCAATAAAAACATGTCCTGCATCGGAAAGAGATAGGAGTATTTCAAACTCGTCATGAAAATGATGCCTATTCATTTTCCAGTCATTATCTACATTTAAGGTTATTTCATATTTTAGGTTCATAAGAATTCCTTTCTAATAGCAAGATACGCAAATATAATACCAATAATAGCAAATTATTTGCTTATAATATTTAGTATACTAGTATTAATAACATATTTCAAATCTAATTATAGGAGATACCTTAATAGGGAGGAAGATACATATGATGAGTTTGGATATTAGAAAGATATCTGATGGTTACCAAGAATACTTAAGAGATGAATCCAGGAGCATTGGCAATGCTGATACTATTTCATTTCCTAAATCACATAAGGAAGTTATAAATATAGTAAAAAATATGAGCAATCAAAATATCCCCATTACAATTCAAGGATCCAGAACCGGTTTGGCTGCAGGGAGCGTTCCATATGGAGGGCATGTAATTAATCTATCAAAAATGGACAAGGTCATATCCATGAGAAAAGATGAGAATGATGTTTTTTTCTTAAATGTTCAATCTGGTTTAGTGCTTTCTCAACTTAAGGATAATATAAAGAACAAGAAGTTTAATATTAGTGAATGGGATGAAGAATCCATCAAGGCATATCAAACCTTCATCCAATCCCATGAGATGTTTTTTTCTCCTGATCCAACGGAGACATCAGCTTCAATTGGTGGAATGGTAGCTTGTAATGCTTCAGGGGCAAGAAGTTATCTATATGGTCCAACTAGAAAGTACATAGAAAAACTAAAAATAGTTTTAAGTAATGGAGAAAGCTTATCTTTAAAAAGGAATCAGGTGTTTTCAAAGGGAAGAATTCTAGAGCTTATTACTGATAATGGGAACAAGTTATTTATCCAGCTGCCTGATTACATAATGCCTAAAACAAAAAATGCCTCAGGTTTTTACATTGAAGATAATATGGACGTAGTTGATTTATTCATAGGTTCTGATGGAAGCCTTGGTATAGTAACTGAAGTGGAAATAAGGTTGCTTAAGTTGCCCAAAATAATCTGGGGAGTTACATGTTTTTTAAGCAATAGTGAAAATGTAGTAGCTTATGTGGACAGTATTAGAAGGGATTTAAAGCTTATTAGTTCAGTTGAATACTTTGATGAAAGTGCTCTGAATATACTTAGGGATCAGAAGAACAACAATCCAGCCTTTAAAAGATTGCCAAGAATAAATGATAAGGCTCAAACAGCCATATATTTAGAGATTCATGCTAATGATGAAGAAGATGCTATGAAAGAATTGTTTAAAATTCAAGGTTTAATAGATAAAATAAATGAGGATCCATCAAGCACATGGGTTGCAAGAAATGATTTTGATAAGGACAAGTTGTATTTTTTCCGCCATGCTATACCTGAAAGTGTAAATATGCTAATAGATCAGAAAAAGAAAACTTACCCTTTGATTACAAAGCTTGGAACTGATATGTCTGTACCAGATGATGAGCTAAAGACTGTCATGGATATGTATATTTCAATGTTGAAGGAGAATAATCTTCAATCAGCCATATGGGGGCATATTGGAGATAATCATCTTCATGTAAACATACTACCTAACAATGAAGAGGAGTACTTGTTAGGGAAGAAGCTCTATGAGCAATGGGCCAGAGAAGTTACTAAACTAGGGGGAGCTGTATCAGCTGAGCATGGTATTGGAAAGATTAAGGCTGAAATGTTAAGAATTATGTATGGAGATCACAATATTAACCAGATGAAGAAGCTTAAATTGCAACTGGATAAACAAGGACTTTTAGGAATTGATAATCTGTTTAATATGAGAGAGGTGTAATTCAATGGAGATAATAGTATGTGTTAAACAAGTACCTTCATCAAATAAGGTAAACATGGATCCCATTACCAAGACCATTATTCGTGATGCAAAACAATCTGTAATAAATCCCTATGATTCCTATGCCTTGGAAGAAGCCTTGAGTATAAAGGATAAGACTGGGGGTAACGTAACGGTTATAAGTATGGGTATACCTTCCACCGAAAATATTATCAGGGATTCCATAGCTAGAGGTGCAGATAGGGGAATCTTACTTTCTGATAGAAAATTTGCAGGAGCAGATACACTGGCTACATCATATACTCTAGGAAGTGGCATTAAATCAATGGGAAAGTATGACATTATTATATGTGGCAAGCTCTCTGTTGATGGTGACACTGGCCAAATAGGTCCTGAGTTGGCGGAACAACTGGGGATTCCGCATATTACTGATGTGGAGGAGTTCATTCAGGTTGATCCTGATAGGGTAATTTGCAGGAAGGTAGATGAATATACCTACAAGGTAATAGAAGTTAAACTACCTGCCTTATTTACCATCAACAAGGATGTAAATGTGCCTAGATTACCAAGTATCACTGGAATCATAGAATCCTTGGAAGGTGATGTTAAACTAATAGACTCTAGTTCCATAAAGGTGGATGAAAATAGGATTGGATTAAATGGATCACCAACAAGTGTTGTCAAGACCTTTATACCGGAAAATGAAAAGAAGTCACAGATAGTTGAAGGTTCACTAAGGGATAAGGTTTTAAGACTAATAGAAATAGTCAGTGAGGTGATTTAGTCATGCCAACTTTAGATATTAATAGAGAAAAATGTATTGGTTGTAGTTTGTGTATTAAAGCTTGCCCTCATGATAGTTTGTATATGAAGGATAAGAAGGCATATGTTAATGATTCTTGTGTTTTGTGTGGTTTTTGTCTGGATGTATGTCCAGTAAATGCCATTAGCATTAATAAGGAAAATAAAAACTCTTCAAATATTAGTGAGTATAATGATATCTGGATATATGGAGAAACTCATGATAATCTTATTCTACCTGTGGTATTTGAAATTATTTCCAAGGGAAGAGAATTAGCTACTAAGTTAAACTGCAAGGTTAAGGTCTTAATTATTGGAGATAAACCAATAAATTTAGATAGGATCACTGCTGATGAAGTTTATATCTATAGTATGGAGGAATATTCAAAGACTGAAGAAAATGACATAGAGATATTCCAAGATCTAATTATTAAAAACAAACCTAACATTATCCTATTTGGTGCATCCAGTTACGGTAGATCCATAGCACCAAGAGTTGCAGCTAGATTTAAAACTGGATTAACAGCAGATTGTACTGAACTGGATATTAACCTTGAGACTAAGGTTCTGGAGCAAACAAGACCAGCCTTTGGTGGAAATATAATGGCCACTATTGTCTGTCCTGATACTAGACCTCAAATGGCTACTGTCAGGGCAGGTGTCTTTAAGGAGGACTTGGCAATTGAGAGTATTACACCAAAGGTTCATACTCTTAATTTAAATAATAAAAAGGTGGGCTCTATTAAAATTTTAGATGAAGTTATGAGACATTCAGTTGAGACGATTGCTGATGCAAATATAATTGTTTCTGTGGGGAGAGGAATTGGAAATCAGAAAAACATTGAAATTGCTGAAAAATTAGCTAATCTTATAGGTGGGAAACTGGGAGTAAGCAGACCTTTAGTTGATGTTGGGTGGAAGGCCCAGAATTACCAGATAGGACAAACTGGATACAATGTTTCGCCAAAATTACTCATTGCATGTGGAATTTCAGGAGCCATACAACATCTAGCTGGAATATCCAATGCAGAAAAAATTATTGCCATAAATTCTGATCCTGATGCTCCAATTTTTAAGGTGGCAGACTACTGTATAGTAGGAGATTGCATTGAGGTAATAAAGGAACTAATCACAGAAATTGAGAATGATAAGATATTTGACTTATAATAGGCATGCCCTGTTTTATTATTAAAATCTATAATACTATAATGAAATATTTAAACTTGTACTAAGTATAATTAGTACAATCTTAGATTCTATAGATATTTGTAGGATATAGATGAATTAGTTGAGAAAAATTGCTCTATAAAAGTAAAATAGTTAAGAAAATAAGAACTAGCCACTAAATTTTGGCTAGTTCTTGATTATATTATGAAGTATGTATCAATGTTCTTCTGTATCATTTACAACCATAACTGGACACTTTGCATGACCAACTACCTTCTGGGATACTGAACCTAATAGTAATCTCTTAATTTGAGAAAATCCTCTTCTACCAATAACTATTAAATCTGCTCCCTTTTCTTCAGCCACATTAACTATTACATCATATGGTTCGCCTACCTCAACTAACTTTTCATAGGCAATATTGGATAAATCGGGAAGTTCAGCAACAAACTCATCTAGCATAAGCTTATGTTGGTGGGTTAGTTCATCTTGAACATTGGATAGGTTATATACATTGTTTGTGCCAACCCTTCCCCGTTCAAGTATATCGGGGTTCTTAACTACAGATAAGAAAATTAAATCAGTATAAAACTTTCTAGAAAGCTCAACTGCCTCTCTAGCAGCACGCATTGAAGTTGGAGATCCATCCACTGCTACTAAAATTTTTTCCATTTTCTACACCTTCTTTTCTTTATACACCTGAAGAACATCTCCTGTTATAATCTATATACCCAATAATCTGGAAATATTGTGAAATAATTAACTTTATTTTAATTTATTCATTATATACATAAATTCTAATTATTTTTGTATTTTTTCTCAAATTAGTTATGATAGTAATAGGGGGAGATATAGATGGACATAGTAATTAGTGAAAGCTTAAAATCTTATTTAAGGAAGAAGGATATAAGGGATATAGTTCTAGATCTACCCATGAGAAAGGTATGCTGCTCTGGTCCATATATTCCTCTAGTAAGAAGGCTAAAGAAGCAGGATAAGGTTAGTGATTACATTCTTGAGGTGGTGGATGGAGTAAATATCTACAGACATAAAGATATCAGATACTCAAGAAAAAAACTTAAAATAGGTATTAGAAAAACCTTTGGACTAGTGGAAATGTATTGTTTTGATCCAGATAATATATGCGTTTGTGGTGGTAATATTAAGGAAGTTTAATGACCTTTATCGACTATTGTCAATGGAGGTTATTTTTTGCGAGAAATGACAAAAATATAACAATAATATATTGGACATTAAAGTGAATTTCTAGAAATACATTATAAATTTACTAGGTATTTTGGGTCATACATTTACCAATATTAAAGAATATAAACCTATAGTAAATGAATTAAAACTAGTAAAATACAGCTTTTAAGAAGACAGGTACTCTTTATTGGATTTCAATGTATCCACTATAAATTATTAAGCAAAAATAATACAAATATAAAAAATATATGTTTATTAATTAACAATAATTTGATATTATATAGCCATAAATTTGATTATTAATTAACAAGGGAGGTTTATGATGCTAACTCGAACTTTAAGCAATGAGCTCTATGAAGAGCTTGAAAGCTACATCGATTCCATTGAGAATAGGGAATCAGCATTAATCGAGGTACTACACGAAGCCCAACATCTATTTGGTTATTTACCTATGGAAGTCCAGTTGTTCATAGGCGAAAAACTAAATGTTCCAGCATCCAAGATATTTGGTGTAGTAAGTTTTTATTCATACTTTACAACGGAACCAAAGGGAAAGTATGTTATCAATATTTGTACTGGAACGGCTTGCTTTGTAAGAAATGCAGAAGCAGTAGTTAGGGCATTTGAAAAGACACTGGGAATTAAGACAGGTGAGACAACTGGGAATGGAATGTACACAATAGACTGTCTTAGATGTGTTGGAGCATGTGGACTTGCTCCTATAGTAATGGTTAATGATGATGTATACGGCAAGGTAACTGCTGATCAGGTAAGTAAGATCATAGGAAAATATACAGAGTAGGAGGTGTTTGGTATGGAAAGGATAAAGGATTTAAATTGTCTTTTGGATAAACAAAGAGAACTTGACCATATTATGGAAGTAAGACGAGCTAATGTATCTCATTCAGACTATAAGGAGTTTCTAATCTGTGGAGGAACTGGTTGTGTTTCATCTGCCAGTTTAACCCTACTGGATAATATGAAAAAGGAAATAGCTAGCTTGGGTCTATCTGAAAAGGCAAAGGCTTCCATTACTGGATGCTTTGGATTCTGTGAAAAGGGACCAATAGTTAAGGTCTTTCCAGAAGATGTTTTCTATGTGGGGGTTAAGCCTGAAGATGGAAGTAGAATCATTAGGGCTCATCTTGTGGAAGGAACAAGGGTGGAAAGATTACTTTATGAAGAACCTACATTAAAGAAGAAGGTGGAAACCCAACATGAAATGGAGTTTTATAAAAAGCAGGAGAGGATTGCCCTAAGAAACTGTGGTCTAATAAATCCTGAACTAATAGAGGAGTACATAGCTAATAGAGGATATGAAGCACTGGGCAAGTGTCTTCTTCAAATGAAGCCTGATGAGGTTATCGCAATCATTAAACATTCAGGCTTAAGGGGAAGGGGAGGCGGAGGATTCCCAACTGGCCTCAAGTGGGAGTTTGCAAAAAGAAGTAAGTCTGATGTTAAGTATGTGGTTTGTAACGCTGATGAGGGAGATCCAGGAGCCTTTATGGATAGATCAATTCTTGAAGGGGATCCCCATAGTATTATTGAGGCCATGACCATAAATGGATATGCCATTGGTGCTAATCAGGGTTTTGTATATATTAGAGCAGAGTATCCCCTGGCTATAAAGAGACTTAAGAATGCCCTTAAGCAGGCTAGAGAAGCTGGGCTCTTAGGTAAGGATATTATGCATTCTGGTTTTGATTTTGATATAGCTATCAAATACGGGGCTGGAGCCTTCGTATGCGGTGAAGAGACAGCTCTAATCCACTCCATAGAAGGTGGAAGGGGAGAACCAACCACTAAACCACCCTTTCCTGCGGAAAAGGGATTATGGGGTAAGCCCACATCAGTAAACAATGTGGAGACCTTTGCTAATATTCCTGCCATTCTTATAAATGGGGCAGATTGGTATTCCAAGCTGGGGAGTCCTTCTTCCAAGGGGACCAAGGTGTTTGCCCTTGCTGGAAAGATCAACAATGTTGGTCTTGTGGAAGTTCCCATGGGAATAACCCTTAGGGAGATAATCTATGATATTGGTGGTGGAATAAAGGATAACAAGAAGTTTAAGGCTGTTCAAACAGGAGGACCATCTGGTGGATGTATAACCTCCCAGCAGTTGGATGTTCACATCGACTATGAATCCTTAAGCTCCATAGGTTCCATGATGGGTTCTGGAGGAATGATAGTAATCGATGAGGATAACTGTATTGTTGATATTGCTAAATTCTACCTGGAGTTCACTGTGGAAGAGTCCTGTGGCAAGTGTACTCCTTGTAGGGTAGGAAACAAGAGATTATATGAGATGCTAACAAAGATAACTGAAGGTAAGGGTACAGTGGAAGATCTTGAGGACATGAGAAAGTTAGCGGAAGTAATAAAGCTTACATCTCTTTGCGGACTGGGACAGACTGCTCCAAATCCTGTACTATCCACCATGAAGTACTTCTATGATGAGTATCTTGCCCATGTGGTGGATAAGAGATGTCCTGCTGGAGTTTGTCAGGCTCTTCTTAGATACACAATCAGTGCTGAAAAATGCATTGGTTGTACAAAATGTGCCAGAGTTTGTCCAGTATCCTGCATCAGCGGTAAGGTCAAGGAAGCTCACTTCATAGACCAGGATCTTTGTATCAAGTGTGGAGCTTGTTTTGATGCTTGTCCTGTTAGTGCTATTTCGAAAGGTTAGGGGTGATAAGAATGATAAAGCTAACGATTAATGGGAAAGAAGTAATGGTTCCAGTGGGAAGTACAATACTAGATGCTGCCAGAGAGGTTAATGTTAAAATACCAACACTTTGTCATCTTGACCTTCATGATATAAAGATGGTAAACAAGTCTGCCAGCTGTAGAGTTTGCGTTGTGGAAGTGGAGGGTAGAGCAACCCTTGCTCCTGCCTGTGCTACTCCTGTATTTGAGGGAATGGTAGTTAAGACTGATACTAAGAAGGCTGTTAAGGCCAGAAGAACAGTGGTTGAGTTGCTATTATCTGATCATCCCAAGGATTGTCTGATTTGTGAGAAGAATACTGACTGTGAATTGCAGACCCTTGCAGCAGATCTTGGAATTAGACATATCAAATATGAAGGTGAATTGTCCACCTTGGAAATAGATGATAGTAGTTTTTCCATAGTAAGGGATATGACCAAGTGCATCATGTGCAGAAGATGTGAGACCATGTGTAATGAGGTACAAAGTGTTCATGTTCTCTCTGGTATAGGAAGAGGATTTAATACAGCTGTTGGAACTGCATTTGATCTTCCCATGTTTGAGACCAATTGTACCTTCTGTGGACAATGTCTTGCAGTTTGTCCTACAGCAGCCTTAACTGAAGTAAATAATGTTCCCAGGGTATGGGATGCCTTGAATGATGATAAGAAGTTCGTGGTTGTCCAGACTGCTCCTGCTGTCAGGGTTGCCCTAGGGGAAGCCTTTGGCATGGAACCTGGTACTGTTGTTACTGGAAGGATGGTAGCTGCCCTAAGAAGTATAGGCTTTGATCGGGTATTTGATACTGATTTTGCCGCAGATTTGACCATTATGGAGGAGGCATCTGAATTTGTCCATAGATTACAACATGGGGGTAAACTCCCCATACTAACCAGCTGTTGTCCTGGATGGGTTAAGTTCTTTGAACACCAGTTTAGTGATATGCTTGATATTCCATCAAGCTGCAAGTCTCCCCATGAAATGTTTGGTTCAATTTGTAAAACCTACTTGGCTGAAAGAATTGGAATTAAGCCTGAGAACATGGTAGTGGTTTCTGTTATGCCTTGTGTAGCCAAGAAGTACGAAGCAGCCAGACCTGAACTAGGCCATGGAGGCACTAAGGATGTGGATATAGTAATCACCACCAGGGAACTGGCTAGGATGATAAATGAGGCTGGAATTAGTTTTAATTACCTGGAGGATGAGAAGTTTGACAATCCACTGGGAGAATCCACAGGAGCATCTGTTATATTTGGAGCAACTGGTGGAGTAATTGAGGCTGCCCTTAGAACTGCCTATGAGTGGTTAACCAAGGAGACCCTAGAAAGTGTTGAATTTGAAGCCCTCAGGGGTATGGAAGGAACCAAGGAAGCCACAGTTAACATAAAGGGTGAAGATATTCATATAGCTGTTACCCATGGTCTTGGCAATGCTAGAAATCTTCTTGAAAAGATAAGAAGGGGAGAAGCTAATTACCATGCCATTGAGATTATGGCCTGCCCTGGAGGATGCGTTGGAGGTGGTGGACAACCCTATCACCATGGAGATATTGAGATCCTTCAAAAGAGAATTGCTGGAATATATTCTGAGGATAGAGCTAAGAACATTAGAAAGTCTCATGAAAATCCAATGATCAAAAAGATCTATGAAGATTACTTGGGAGAACCCTATGGTGAAAAAGCCCATGAACTTCTTCACACATATTATGTTCCAAGACAGAAGATGTAGTAAAATTTATATATAGAATCTGTTGATAAAAAACTGGAGGAATCTTATCCCTAATTTAAAATTAAATATAAAACAATAAACTAGGAGAAACCTCTCTTAAACATTAGAAGCAAGTGTTTAAGAGAGGTTTACTTTATTTTCAATACTTTGTTTTATGCTTATAGTGAACTAATAAAAATTATAATTGAGTTTTCTGTTAATTTATAATTGACAAGAGTAGACCAACAATGCTACTATAATTGTAACACAATAACGATATACAAAGTAGAATTACAAACAAGCAAACAATTAAAGGGAGGGATTCAATGAACGAACTAATTAAAGGAGCCTATGATGTCCATGTACATTCCGGACCAGATATGCTTCCAAGAAAAGTTGATGATCCAGAGCTTGCAGAAAGATTTGTTAAGGCAGGATTAAAGGGATATGTAATTAAGTCTCATTACAACTGTACAGCTGAGAGAGCAAGAGTTATAAATATGTTTAATCCTAACATTGAAGTTTATGGTTCAATTACCTTAAACAATGCTGTTGGTGGGATTAACCCAATGGCTGTCGAAATGGCAGGAAGAGCTGGAGCTAAAGCAGTATGGTTTCCAACAGTAGACTCTGAAAATGAACAATTTCATTTTGCAAAAAATCCTTATAAGGCAATGCCTTACTGGGCAGTAGTACAGAATCAAATGAAGGAAGATGGTTTTGATGTTAAAACTATCAATATATTAAAAGATGGAAAATTAATAAAAGAGGCATATGAAGTTTGTGAGATAATAGCTAAATATGACATGATTCTTGCAACTAGTCATTTATCAAAAGAGGAAACCTTTGCATTGGCTAAGGCTGCTAAGGAAGCAAAGGTCAAGAAATTAGTCATAACTCACGTAACCTTCCCTGCTACTCTATACACAGTAGAAGAGCAAAAAGAGCTATTAAAATACGGTGCAATGATGGAGCACTGTTATACAACTGTATCAACTGGTAAGGTAGATAAAGATGTTATGATGAATCAAATAAGGGAAATAGGACCATCAAATATCATATTGGCTACTGATTTAGGTCAAAAAGCAAATGTATATCCAGATGAAGGACTATCAAACTTTGCTGACTTACTTCAAGCTGAAGGATTTTCAGATGAAGATATTAAGACAATGATCGTTAAGAACTCAAATTATCTTATTAAGTAAAAGGCAGGTAATGACATGATAAAAGGGAAGAGAATGTTAGTTTTTAGTGCCCATGCTGGTGATTTTGTATGGAGATCAGGTGGAACTATTGCTAAGTATATAGATGAAGGTGCAGATGTAAAATTAGTTGTTTTTAGCTTTGGCGTTAGAGGAGAATCCAATGATTTATGGAAATTGGAAGGACAAACAACCGATAACGTAAAAAAGATAAGACTTGAAGAATCCTCTAAGGCAGCAGAAATTCTTGGTCTTAAGGATGTTGAGTATTGGGATTATGAAGATTATCCAATGTACTTTGATAGAGAGAGAATTGATAGAATAGTAGAGACAATAAGAAGTTTTAGACCTGATATAATAATTACTCATGATAAAACAGATGCTTTTAATCCAGACCATAATAATACCCACGATGCAGTATTTCAGGCAAGCGTTATCTCCATATCAGCAGGTGCCTTATATGGAGATCTAAAAAATATCAAACAAACTAGATTATTTGGTTTCGAACCTCATCAAACAGAAATCAGTGATTACAAACCTGGATCTTTCATTGACATAACTTCAACTTTTGACAAGAAAGTAAAAGCTATGGAGTGTTATCAAGCACAGCCTCATTTAATAGAATACTATAAGCAAAGAGCTATTATGAGGGGCAACCATGCCAGAAGAATTTCAGGAGTAAAAGATTATAAGTATGCAGAAAGCTTTGCTAACTTTTTCCCTGTAGTGGGAGAGGAGTTGTACTAATGGAAAAATATGTTGTAAGAAACATTGAAAGGCCAGATAAAGCAATAGTAGATGAACTAGCAAGGTTAGGAACTGCAACTGTGTATGAAGCTCAGGGGAAGGAAGGACTTCTCACTGATACACTTCATCCTATCAAGGAAGGATTTTCTGTTTGTGGTCCTGCAGTTACAGTTATCTGCCAAGAAGGAGATAATTTAATGATACATGCTGCAGTTGAAGTATGTAAGCCTGGTGATGTAGTTGTAATAACAACAGTGGGTAACTCCAACAAGCATGGAATGATTGGTGATTTAATCGTCAATTCATTAATTGAAAAAGGAGTAAAAGCTATTATCATTGAAAGTGGTCTAAGGGATATTAAGACTTTAAGAGAAATGGGCCTACCTATATGGTCAGCTCATGTCATAGCAAAAGGTACAACAAAGAATAAGGCCGGATGGGTAAATGCACCAGCTGTGTGCGGTGAAGTTTTAATTAACCCTGGAGATCTTATTGTGGCAGACGATGATGGTATTTGTGTAGTAAGAAAAGAAGAAGCAAATTCTACATTGGAAAAAAGCTTACTTAGAGAAAAGAAGGAAGAAGCAACCAGAGAAAAAATAAAGAATGGTGAATTAGGTGTTGATTTTTATGGATTTAGGGATGTATTATCTAAGTTAGGTGTTAGATACTACGATAACCTTAATGATATACAAAAATAAGGAGGAGTACTTTGATGAAAAAAATTCTAGTAATATTAATGGTGTTAATACTAGCGACAAACTTATTTGCATGTACACAAAGCCCAAGTGAAGAACCAGCACAACCTGCTGAACCTAATCAACCTGAGCAACCGGTAGAGGAACCTAAGTTAGACTATCCAAAGAGAGCAATTGAAGTTGTGGTTCCTTTTGGTCCTGGTGGATCATCTGACTTAATGACTAGAGAATTTGCAAATATTGCAGCCAACTTTTTAGACAAGCCAATGAACGTTGTTAATAGAGCCGGTGGCGGTGGAGTTGATGGTATGGTTTATGTAGCTAATGCTCCAGCTGATGGATATACATTACTTCAAATAACTCCTTCACACGCTATTGCTGAAGCTTTATCAAGACCTAATGCAAGCTTAACTGGAGACTTTATGCCAATAGGTAACTTCCAAAAAGATATCCAATTATTTGGAGTTGCAGCTAATAGTGAATTTGATAGTATTGAAGAATTATTAGAGTATGCAAAAGCTAACCCTGGCAAGATAAAAATTGGTGGAACATCACCTGGTGGATTAGATGATTATATGGCAAATGGATTTGCAGCTGAAGCAGGAATTGAATTTACTTATGTTCCATACAATTCAGCATCAGAGACAAAAGCTGCAGTACTAGGTGGAGAAATTGATATTTATCAAGATAAGGTTATCTCTTTCTTAACTATGGTTAGAGGTGGAGATGTTAAACCATTAGTTGTACTTAATGATGTAAGATTAGATATGATTGAAGAGTTTGCAGATGTTCCTTCATCAGTTGAACTAGGAATTAACTTTACTCAAGGATCATGGAGAGGATTTGCTGTAAGGAAAGATACTCCACAAGAAATAGTTGACTTCCTAGAAGATGTTCTAGAAAAAGTATATAATTCAGAACAATATAGAGAATCTGCTGAAGAGACAATGTCTGATATTATACCTGGATTTATAAATGCTGAAGACTATGGTAAGATGTGGGTTGAGGAAGTAGCTAAATTTAAAGAAGTTCTAGCAGATTAATTGGTTAAATGTCCCTGTTTCAGGGACATTTAATTCTAAGTAGAAGGAGGATAGTTAATGGAACTCTTATTCAATATCGGATTAGTTGCCTTATTAGGCTTCTTATTCTTTAATACATTATCATTTGATTCCACAGGAATCTCAACAGACAAAATAGGACCAGCAGGTTTTCCTCAAATGGTTATAATAATAGCACTACTACTTGTAGCTTATAACACCTATATTTTATTAAAAAATAAGAGTGATAAAAAGGATGTTATTGATAAAAAAGGATTTAGAGTAATGGTTATAAATATTGCATTAGTAACAGCATATATTTTTACCTTAAATATTCTTGGATTTTTTGTAGGAACTCTACTATTCTCATTGGCTGCAATATATTCAATGGGATATAGAGAACATTTAAAGGGAATATTATTTACTCTTATTTTGACCGTTGGAATTACTCTTATATTTGGTAAATTCTTCTATGTAGCACTACCAAGAGGAATTGGAATACTAAGAGAGATAAGTTACTTTATTTATTAGGGGGTGTTTTAGGTGGACGCTATTATCCAAGCATTTGGGATTGTATTTAGCCCAATGTCAATATTTTTTATGATTCTTGCCACATCATTTGGAATAGTATGTGGAGCATTACCTGGATTGGGACCATCTATGGCCGTAATCCTACTATTGCCATTTACATATAATATGGACCCTGTTGTTGGAATTATAACTTTAGTTGCAGTAAATGTAGGTGCACAGGCGGGTGGAAGTATTTCTTCTATTCTACTTAGAGTTCCTGGAACTCCAAGTTCTATAGCCACAACATTTGATGGGTATCCCATGGCCTTGGCAGGTAAAGCCGGTAGGGCATTGGGTCTGGCCATAACTGCATCATCAATAGGTAGTATTTTTTCAGCAGTTGCAATGTTGGTTTCTGCTCCATTGTTGGCTAGGATGGCACTTAAGTTTCAGAGTGCAGAATACTTTGCACTTGCATTATTGGGTTTAAGCTGTATATCAAGTATAGGATCCAAAAATCAAACCAAAGCTCTTGTGGCGGCAAGTTTAGGTTTACTACTGTCAACAGTAGGCATTGATGCAATTGATGGTACAACTCGATTTACATTTGGACAGGGATTTTTAATGAGTGGTATTGACTATATACCAGTTATGATAGGAGCATATGCAATTGCTGAGGTTTATAAGAATATAGGTGATAAATTCGGTAGCAAAGTACCTGAAGCTAAGGTCACTAAGGTTGATAAATTCGAATTTATTAAATTTAAAGAAGTATTAGCAAAATGGAAAACTTACTTAAAGGGTTCAATAATTGGAACAGTTATTGGTATTATACCTGCAGCTGGTGGTTCTATTGCTGCCTTTGTAGCATATAGCGAAGAGGTAAGATCAAGTAAGACCCCGGAGCTATTTGGAACTGGAATTGATGAGGGTATCATAGCTCCTGAATCAGCTAACAATGGTGCAGTAGGAGGATCTCTAGTACCTACTTTAACCTTGGGTATTCCAGGAAGTCCTGTTGCAGCAATTATTATGGCTGCCTTTATGTTGCACGGTTTAACACCGGGACCATTACTACTAAAACAACAACCAGCCATGTTATATAGTATATTTATTGGAATTATCGTATCTTCAATTTTACTATTATTCCTAGGAAAGTATATTTCCAAGGAATTTGCTAAAATTCTAAGATTACCCTATCCTCTATTAGCTGTTCTTATAGTTGTATTAGGTGTGGTTGGTGCCTACTCACTAAGAAATAATTTAACAGATGTTTATATATTATTTGCATTTAGTTTTGTAGGATATTTGTTTAATAAGTTTAAGTATTCAACATCTGCTTTTATACTTGGATTAATCCTTGGTAAGATTGCAGAAAATGCCATGAGAAAACAGTTGATAGTAAATGATGGAAGCTGGATGGGCTTTATAACCAGACCAATTTCCTTAGTAATATTAATTGTATCTTTTATTGCCTTCTTTAATCCGATGATTAAGCAGTACAAGATGAACAAGAAATTAAGACAAAATTAAAATTCAATAGACATGTTGGTTCCTGGAAATTTAAATTAATGCGAAGATGGCTTCCCCCATTATTAATTAGATAAATAGCTTTAATCCAGGAATCTACTTATATTCAAGGTCATTATACTCATAATTATAATAAGGAGAGATAGAATGAATCCATATATTACATTTGTAGGCTTTGGAGAGGCTTCATATCATATAGCCAAAGGATTGACTAGTGAAGGTTTTCCAAAGATATATGCGTTTGACATTATGAGCAATCATCCAGAAAGAGGACAATTAATCCATGATAGGGCTAATGAGGCTCAAGTTGAAATTATATCAGATATGAAAGAAGCTATTGAAAAATCAAAATACATTATTTCTGCAACAAGTGCTAAGATAGCAGTTGACATTGCTGGATCAATTTTACCCTTGATGAGAGAAGGTCAGATTTTCATAGATATTAATGCAGCATCTCCCATGTCTATGAAAGAGATTGATCAGCTAGATAGACCAGAAGGAGTTAAGTTCTGCGATTCTGCAGTAATGGGAGTAGTACCAACAGATGCTCATAAGGTTCCTATGTTATTATCTGGGGATGGAGCGAAGGAAGTTGAATTAGAACTATCTAAATATGGTATGAATCTAAGAGCATTAAATGGTGATGCAGGTGGATCATCTGCAGTAAAAATGTTTAGAAGTATATTTATGAAGGGTTTAACACAATTAATGATTGAATCTTTTGTATCAGCTAATGAGTTTGGGGTACTGGATGAAATGGTTTCATCCTTGTCTAATAGCATAGATGATAAGAAATTAGTGGAATTGGCAAATCAACTAATTCCAAGAACTATAGTTCATGCTGAAAGAAGAGTTTCTGAGATGAAAGAGGTTGTACTTACATTACAAAGCCTTAACCAAGATTCTTTAATGTCAGAAGCTACTAGGGATAAACTTAGTATCATAGCAGCTAGTGAATACTCAAAGGCATACAATGGGATACCACCGAAGGACTATGTTGAATCAATTGAAGGATTAACAAAAATATTCACTAAATGAAAATATTGACAACACTAATTTTATGGGGTATGATTGTGACAAAATAGCTGATTTGAATGATTTTGAAAGGCAGGTTTTATTGTTGTTATCACAAGGGGATAAAATTTATGAAATAATACGTCAGAGAATACTAGATCACACTTATGTCCCATCTCAAGCACTGGTTGAATCAAATCTAGCTGAGGAATTGGGAGTAAGTAGAAATACTATTAAAAAAGCATTATTAAGACTTTCTAATGATAAGTTAGTGGTATTTAAGGCCAATAAGAGCGCAATAGTGAAGTCTTTGACTATAGAAGAAGCAGTAAATTTATTTGAAATTAGAGAAAGAGTTGAGGGTCTAATTGCATACTTAGGGGCACAGGTTATATCTGAGAAGGAACTTGATATAATAAAGGAAAACCTTGATAATATGAAGGCATGTCTTGAAAAGGGTGACTTAATGGGTTACTCCAAGACCAACGATATAATTCACAATGTATTATATAGTATTTGTCCAAATGAGGATGCCATAGATATTATACAATCCATAAGACTACAACTAAGAAGGTATAACAAAAGAACAATACTCATCTCAGGGAGGAGTCATGATTCCTTTAATGAGCACCAGAATATTTATTTAGCCTTAAGAGATAAGGACGCGGATAAAGCAGAAATGATGATGAGACGACATATTAGGAATGTTAGAGAAGTTCTTAAGGAAAACTACAATTTGTTATTTTAGTTAAGTTTAGATTTAATTGATTCAGAAAATTTACATTTAAAAGAGGCTTGAATTTATTTCAAGCCTCTAACTATGTCCCTTATTCTTCTGCATCCTCATCTTCCATAATTACTAAAACTGGGCAATGTGCATGAGTAACAACATTTTTAGATACAGATCCAAAGAATAATCTCTTGATCTTTGAATAACCCCTTCTACCTATTACTATAAGGTCAGAACCTTTCTCTTCTGCTATACTTATAATACCCTTATAGGGATCTCCAACAGCAACTACTTTTTCATAAGGAATATCATGTAAATCTGGTAGGGTTGGGATAAATTCATCCAGCATGTTAGTATGTTGTGCCTTCAAATTATCAATGACTGATTCCATATCGATTCCTGCTGCAAATTCACTTCTTCCTTCAAAGAAAATATCCGGATCCTTTACAACACTTAGGAATGTCAATGAGCTAGAATACTTTCTAGCAATGTCCACTGCTTGCTTAGCAGCCTTTAATGATGTGGGAGATCCATCTACAGCTACTAGAATATTTTTCATTTTTCTCACCTTCTTAAAAAACTTCCCCCAATATAACTTCTAATGTTTGTTATATATATACCCAATTAAAGAGTAGGATATAGTATAAATGAATAATCTTAATGTCATGGTTGAATTAGATAAAAAGTGTGCTTTTAAACAAATATCTCCTGCCATTAAAAGAGAAAATATCGCGTATAGAGCTTGAAAAAAGGAATAAATAGGTATACAATATATACACAATATACTTTAACCGAGAAAATATCACTGGAGGTGAGATATATGTTAGTAAGGTTTTCTGTTTCTAACTTCAAATCATATAATGAGAGACAAGAATTGATCTTAATTTCGGATAAGAAGAAGCGTTTGAACAAGGAACACTTAATTAATATTGATGATGTAGAATTATTAAGAGCTGCGGGCATATTTGGAGCTAACGCTTCTGGTAAAAGCAATCTAGTTGAAGCCATAAACTTTGGTAAGTTTGTAGTATTATACGGAATCCCAAAAGATTCCACTAGGCTATACTTTAGACAAAATACCGAAAATCGATTCACTGACACTACTTTTGAATTTGAAATTTACAAGAATGGTAACTTTTACGCGTATGGATTTAGCCTTAATTTATTTAACATGGAGATAAAGTCAGAATGGGTTTATAAGTTGTTACCAAATAATAGGCAGGAAATGATCTTTGAGAGAGAGACGCACACTAATAGATTTACGATATCAGAAGACGTACTAAAAGATGAAACGGATATTATGAGGTTCAACACCTATAAGCTAGATTTTGAATTTAATAAAACTAACTTATTCCTTCAGGAGATGAATAGATTAAAAAAGATAAATGAGTCTTCTGGGTTGCATTTCTTTGTAGATATATATAACTGGTTTATGGAGGATTTAAGAGTCGCAATGCCTGATCAACCAATAAATCCTATGGTAGTAAATTTTGATGATGGGGTTGTAAAGAGGATAAATGCAATTATCAAGAACTTCGATACAGGAATAGAAGAGGTAATTACAAAAAAATATAAGTTGGATGAGTTTAGGAGTATAGTTTCGGATATTGATTTCAATAATATAATTAATACTTTTAATGTAAATACTTCAATGGCTCCAGAAGGAAGTTCAATAAGGATGTCATTTAGAAGCAAGAATTTGATAGTTATCATTAGTAGTTTGAAGGGTAAAGAACCAGAGTTTACAACTATTACTTTGAAGCATAGAAATTCTTCGGAAGAGTTTTATTTTAACGAAGAGTCAGATGGTACAAAACGATTATTTGACCTATTGGATATATTAATAAGTGGTGAGAAGAACAAGGTATATGTTATTGACGAAATAGAAAGAAGCCTTCACCCAAATTTAATTTATCAATTTTTGGAGGTTTTCTTTAGTAGACTTAGGAAATATAACATTCAGCTAATATTTACAACTCATGAATCGAGGATCCTTGACCAAGAACTTATGAGACGAGATGAAATATGGTTCTGTGAAAAGGGGATTGATAATTCTACTAAACTATATTCATTGGATAGGTTTAATGAACGATATGATAAGAAAATTGACAAGTCATATCTAGATGGTAGATATGGTGGAGTTCCAGAGATTAAAAGCATAGTATCTGAGGAGGGGGAAGACTATTGGCCCCTTTAAGAGAAATTAGTAATTGGACTAATAGATATGACAATGTATATGAAATTACACCTAAAAAAAGGTACTATATAATAACAGAAGGATCAAGAACTGAGAGAAAGTACTTTGAGATAATTGACAATAATAGAGAAAAATCAAAAATCAACTCCCTTTTAGATATTGTGTTTTAAAAAAAAGAGCAGAATTTAAAAGGATATAGCTCCCCAAAAAAGTTACTAGAATTAATTAATCAAAAACGCGAGGTAATAATCCGAGGACAAGGTTATAATAGTGAACTGGACAGATTTGTAATAGTGTTTGATAGAGATAGTTTCTCAAATGAAGAAGATTATATTGAGTTTATTAGAGTTGCAAAAGATAAGAACTTTTTAGCAATAACTAGTCCTTGCTTTGAGGTTTGGTTATTGCTTCATCAAGAAAATTCTGTTGAAAAAATAATACTACAAAATTACGAAGCCATACTAGGTAATTGTAGAATTAGCAATAACCATAGTTTTGTAAGTGATGTAACTTCCAATATTTTAGGTATGAATCCTAAACGAAGAATTCCAAGAAATTTTATACTTAACAATATTAATGTAGCTATAGAGCGGGAAAAGTTAATTAATAATAATATTTTTAGGATGTTTAATAAAGTTGGTTCAAATATTGGCTCATTAATTTTGGAGATGAGAGATGAGGACCTTAAGCGATATTAGCAAAATATAAACGGTCTACTCAGTTGATGAGGTTCTTTATTGATGTTTTAGAGGTATAAACCTAAAACGAGATTCACTGTGAAATTAAATATACAACACATAAACAATGAAAGGGTGGTTAAAATTAATCCACCCTTTCAAGAATCTTTCTCATCTTTATATAGTTTTCTTGGTTTTCTTCTTCTAGGTAAATATTACTAAGTACATTATTGACCCTAGTAGGTTTATTTGATAGCACTACTATCCTTTTACCCAGACTAATTGCAACATCAATATCGTGGGTAACTACAAGTACACTTCTTTTTTCATTTCTAACCAGATCCTTAAAGAACTTGATAAGACTATTCTTCATAGTCATATCAAGATTAGAAAAGGGTTCATCCAGAAGAATTAAAGATGATGGATAGATGAAAGCTCTAAGAATGGATATCCTCTGTTTCATTCCACCAGATAGTTGATCTGGGTAGTAGTTCTTATAATCCTCTAATCCAACTAATGATAGGTACTTATTGGTTAATTTAGCGATTTCCTTGGAATCCATTTTACCCTTTAATACAAAGGATATGTTATCTTCAACATTTTTCCAGGGAATTAGCCTATCTTCCTGAAAGACATAGGATATTTCATCGTCAAATCCTTCTAATCCACCTGAATCTTTCTTTATGAACCCAGCAATGATATTAAGTAAAGTTGTCTTTCCACAACCAGATGGACCCATGATACAGGTAACTTCTTCCTTCTTTATCTCAAGGGATATATTATCCAGTACCTGGAGAGAGTCATAGCTTTTACTTAGATTTTCTATTTGATATTTCATTTCTCTCACACACCACTCTTTCTTATAAGACTTCTTTGGAATAAGGACATTAAGATAGACAATCCCTTTGAAAGTATCAGTATTATAATTATCCATGCAAAGACTCCTGGAGTGTTAAGGTAGGTCTTTTGGAGGATCAGATTAGATCCTATGGAGTATTGGGGTTGGGATAGAACCTCTCCGGCTATTACCATCTTAAGGGCTGAACCTAGGGTGCTATTTGCTATGAAGAATATTGAAGATAGTATGACTGGGATATAGATATCCTTAATTTTAACCCATCTACTCACCTTATATATCTTTGCCATTTCCAGCAGTTTCACATCAATGGACTTAATTCCACCTAATACCTTTTCAAATTGGATGGGAAGGATAAAGATAATGCCAATAAATATTGAAACCATTTCCACATCCAGCCAGATTAAAGCAAGGATAATTATTGCCAGAATGGGAATGGATGCCATCATGGAAAGAACTGGTTTAATATGATTATATAGGACTACAGATACTGAAGATAGGCTGGCAAGGATTATTGATAGAATTGTGGATATGACAAAAACAAGTATACTCCTAAAAAAGGTCCATAGAATAGTTAAGAAGAAGTCATCACTACTTACTATTCTAAATAGATTCTCTATGGTTACACCAATCCCTGGGATGATAATTTCATTATCAACTATTATGGATACGAGTAACCAAATGAGTATTAGGTTTATACCTGGAAGGATTTTGCTTTTACTTATTCTTGTAATATATTCTTTCATCTGGCACCTTACCTCCTATGAATTCAGGTGCAAACTCATTTATCTTGGAGTAGTATAGATTATATTCTTCTACACTATCCTCTATGTTAAAATTTCCAATACCCAATCTTTTGATTCCACTAATAACCCCTTCCTTGGCAGGTCCCAAACTTAGGACTTCTGATAGTTCTCCTAAATCATCTGGATTTTTCAGAGCCCAATCTATACTCTCCTGGTATATCTTTAAAAAGTCTTCCACAAACTCTGGATGGTTTATAATAAGGTCCTCCTTAATAACAAGACTGGACTGGGGATACCCATATGATACTCCCACTGAATCCATCCATAGATCATTTAAACTAAATAGGACTTTCAGATCCGGGTTCTTAAGGAGTACACTTGATAATACTGGTTCAGGTAAAAGAGCAAGATCTGTTTTTCCTGAAAGAAGTAGGGGGGCTACTTCTGCTGCTGAATTTAAATAGACAAGATCTAAGTCCTCCTCCATATCAAGACCCATATCAAGAAGAATAAGTTTAAGGATTACATCAGGTGTAAGTCCCCTACCAAAGGTATGTAGGGTCTTACCCTTAAGATCGTCTAATGAGGTTAATTCTTCTCTACCAACTATGTAGAGATTTCCCCAGGTGGAGGTTCCACAGATTACATAACCAAGGTCCTTATTATAACTTTGGGCTGCCAGTGTGGTAGGAACAATGGCAATATCTGCTTCTCTCTTTATAAGTCTGGTAGAAAGCAAATCTGGGGAGTTTAGAATTTCATACTTTATCTTATAACCTTCTCCAATTTTAGGATCATCATTTATCATCTTGGTAACACTTAGGGCAGTAACCCCTTCCATAAAGGAAAAGATAATTTCAGGATTTGATTTTTCATCTACAAGTTGATTTTCATCATCCGTATCTCTACCTAGACTACAGGAAGATAGAATAAGGGAAAGGGCAAGAGATAATAATATAATTAGTCTTTTCTTCAAGGTAATCACTCCAATTTAGTTTGTTAGATTGGTTTATACGGGTTCATATATCAATGTATTTACACCAATCAATAATATCGTTAAAAAAATAACATATATCAAATTAAATATACTATTATTGCTTACCTATGTCAAGGATACATTTTTGATACTGTGATTAACATATAAAGATTTGTAGATAGAGGGATTTATATGAGCTAAAGACTCTATAAGACTAGATAATAATATTTAGACTTTTATGAATCCAACAAGTTTAAGTATTTTTTATGAAGATTTGGATATATGTATTGAAGGTGGTTGGGTAAGCCATAATGATGAATAAGATATCTAAAAGACATACCATCAGAACCCTTGGATTATGATCAAATTGTCTATGTACCTTAATCCTACCCAGGCTAAGTTAATTATCATATCTATTGGATTATCCTTGAATTTGAAGGGTATGTAAGGTTTTTTAATACTTAATTATTCTATTCTTAACTATAACCTTTATATGAGTTAGTAGATGGTACTAAAAATATTATACTTGAGTACTAGGACCTTTAGTAAAATATTAGACTACAACTGATAAGTAGCAAGGATAAGGCCCTGGGATTAGGCAAGAAAAGAAGAAATGGGATAAGAGATATGAGATAAAAAACAATCTGCCACAAAGACTACAACCTTGTGGCAGATAAGTTTGATCCTGTGTTCTTTCTTTACTTTTTCTTCTTATATCAATAATTAATCTTCTACTTGTAGTGATTATAAGGGTTAAAGTGCTGTAAATACCTTAACATCTCTTTCAAGTAATAGATCCTTTACTGCTGCTCCATAATTTGCAAAGTGTGGTGTGGTCTTATGGAATTCAAAGGCATCCATATCAACATACTTCTCATATAGGAAAACATGATTTCCATCAACTGCTGCTTCATAGTTTAAGCATCCTGGTTCATTTAAACTATTCTTTGAATTTGTAAGTAGATGTTCAACAAACTCATCCAGTTTACCTTCCTTAACTAAATAATTAACCTGTATTACAACTTTAGCCATTTTTTTATCCTCCTTAGATAATGTTACTTTAATATTATTCCAAGTATATGACCTTGTCAATTAAACCTATCATTGGTAGACTTAGAGTAAGGTAAAACATATTAATGGGAGTGATATAAGTGGAATTAAACAGATATGAAGGAAACGGAAGAATGAGTAAGGCTGTTGTGTATAATGATACAGTATATCTTTGTGGTCAGACTGCTGGTAGTGATACCATGGATGTAAAGGAACAGACCAAGGTTGTTCTTGATAGAATTGAAGGCTTATTAGAAAAGTATGGATCAGATAAGAAGCATGTTTTATCTGCCCTTATACATCTTAAGGATATAAAGGACTTTGATAATATGAATTCAGTTTGGGATGCTTGGGTTGAAGATGGTTTTGAACCTGCAAGAACTACTGTTGAGGCTAAACTATGTTACGAGAATATCTTAGTTGAAGTAACTGTTGTAGCTGCTCTTAAGAAATAATCAAATAGAATAAATTCCATATACTCCTTTAACCAGGATAAGGGTTGAAGGAGTATATTTTATTGACTTTTATTATGTGTTTCTTTATTAAGAGCTAAACTAAATCCTTGTATTTTACATATTAGTCTTATTCTAAGGGTATATTATTAATGTAGATACTTTGATTTATTGGTTTCTAATATCTGGATTAGGTGTGATTATCATGTTATTCAGGGATAGAATTGATGCCGGAGAAAGTCTTGCTGGATTACTCAAAGAGTATAAGGGTAGGGATATAATTGTCTATGCCCTTCCTAGGGGAGGAGTTATACTTGGAAGGGCAATAGCAGATTATCTGAATGTTCCCTTGAGGCTTAAATTTGTTAAGAAGATTGGTCATCCTAATAATCCTGAGTATGGGATTTGTGCCTTGGGGGAATATGGTGAGTTAGTGTGCAATGATTTTGAAATTGAAGATTTGGATAAGGAATGGTTAAATAAGGCAACTGTTGCTGCAGAAGATGAGATTAAAAGACAAAAGTCAATCTATTACAATGGTGAAGCTACACTTGATCCAAGAGGTAAAATAGTCATACTTGTGGATGATGGAATTGCAACTGGTCTAACAATGGCAGCTGCAATTAAGGATATCAGGAAGGCTAACCCCAAAGAAATCATAGTTGCTATCCCAGTTGTTCCTCTAGATACAGCTAAAAGGTTAAAAAGAGATTGCGAAAAGCTAGTTGCAGTTAAGATAGAATCATATTATCTTGGGGCAGTTGGTATGTATTACCTTGATTTTAAAGAAGTTAGTGATAGGGAAGTAATGGAAGCTCTTTATGGAAAGGAAGGGGACTAGGATGATTGATAGGGGACTTAAGATTATCAACTTAAGGATTCCAGTGGATAAGGATTATATGTATGGTGTTCTAACTAAACCCTCAAATTGCAAGGGTATAGTACTATTATGCATGGGTAGTAGGGTTAATAGACATAAGATCCACAATACATATCTTCAGAACAGTCTTGTTGAAAATGGATATGCTACTCTTTCCATGGACCTTCTTACTCCCATTGAGGAGGAATCCTATGATAAGAGGTTTAGTTTAGACCTTAATACCAATAGGATGCTATTTGTAATCAGATGGATCAGGGACTATGAGATAACTGAAAACCTACCTATTAGTGTAATGGGAATAGATAATGGGGCATTGATTTTCTTGGAAGCATCTCTAAAATCAGAGAATTTAATCGCAAATCTAATCCTGAGAAATGAAGATATTCTTGATATAATTTCTGAGAAAGGGGCTATAAAATTACCTAAGACTCTAGTTGTTTTCATCTTGGAAAGAGAATCTGAAATAAATATAAAATTAGATAGTATTGATACTAAAATGATAAAGGCTGAATTTATCCCTGAAACCAATGTTTCTCTGGATGAAGACAGTAGCTTTACTGACATTGTAATTGAGTTCTTAGGCTGATTTCAAAGCTTTTACCTCAGGGAAAACCTGAGGTATTTTTCTACCTAAAAAAATACTTGTTTATGATTAATTTCGGGACTTACGAACTAAAATCTACTTTTTTGACAATATTTGTTTGCTTTGGGAAGAGGTCTATGATAATATATAATCGTTCAACAAACGAATGATTAAGAGGTGAGTGTTATAGAAGCTATAAAAGAGAATGGATTCTTTCTTCCTACATTAAAATACAAGGAGCTTATGCTTCTTGATTACATTGAAGAAAATCCAGATACTACACAGAAAGAATTAGGAAAAGTTATTGGATCTGCAACATCTATGGTTAATACCTATTTAGATGAGTATGAATCCAATGGATATGTAAAGAGAGAGTACATTAGCTCTAAGACTGTTAGATACATAATTACCAATAAGGGTCAAATACGAAGAAATTTCTTAAATATTAGCTACCTTCAAGAACTTATTACATTACATAATTTAGCCCAAAAGGGCATTGAGGATTTTTTAGAAGTTGTAGCTCAAAGAGGATTTAAGAACATCCTTCTTTATGGAGCTGGTGAGGTTGCCCAAATTATACTTTCAATATTAAGGGATAATACTGAGATTGGAATTAAGGTTGAGGCTCTTGTTGATGATAATTTAGAAAAAAGAGGAACAACAATTCAAGGGTATCCGGTGATATCCAAGATGGATATGGGGAAATATGATCATGATGGGATACTAATTTCCAGCTATGCTTATGAAAGTGCAATTTCTAGACAACTGGAAAATTTGGGATACTGTATGGATAGGGTAATTCATTTTTTCAGTGGTCAGAATGACTGATGAAAATCATAAGCCTTTAAGAAAATATAATAAGGGATTTACTCTAATAGAATTAGTTCTTATTATTGCAATTATTGGGATTTTATCAACCCTAGCAGTACTTAATTATGGTAAAATAAGAGATAAGGTTAGCAAGATAGTTTGTGACATAAATTTTAGTATAATTAATAGAGAATACACTGCTTTTCTTGCTAAAGCTGATATTGATATGTCTCTTGGGGATTCTTAAGCAATTTTTGTTTCTGATAATAGTGTTAGATTAGAAGCACTATGCCCATCAGAGGGTGTTGCTTATTATACTAACATGGAATTTAACTGTAGTTTTCATGATAATCATGGTGAAGTTGACTATATTGATGAAGATTTAAATGAATCTAATTCAGATGAGAATACTTCTGGGAATGAAGTTAATGAAGATGTTGATGATCCTTCTGAAAACCAGGATAATGACCAGGAAGATCCAGTAAATGATGAAACTGAAATACCACAAGAACCTATTGATACTCCAGAAGAGAACAATAATGATGATTCATATTTTTTCGATGATGATCCTCCAGAAGATGCTGATGATGAAGATATAGATATTCCACCATATGGTGATGAACCTGATCCAGGAGAAGGGGATGGATAAGTTCCCTATTTATAATGATTGGATGTATAAATCGACATGCGTTGGCTGAAAGAACCGAGACCACAAGATGTAGAATGAGAGTTGTTAAGAATTAAATTTGTTATGCAAGGTATGGTTCTATTTCTTAGCCCATGATAATTGCTAAAGTTATACAAAATTGATCACTAAGTAGAATATTATGAGGCAAGGATTATCAATAAATTTGAATTTTGGAGATTAGTCAATGGATAATGATAAGCATGAAATAACGGGTTATAATAATTTTAAATTCATTAGATATGACAATAAATTCTGGTTTTCGCAAAAGACTATATCAGAGATATTGGGAGTAAAATCTCATACAATAAACTGGCATATAAAAGAGATTGAAAGAGTTAACACTAATTTTAAAGATTTGGAGTTTAGAATCACGCAGATTGAAGGCAGTAGAGAAATAAGTCGTAATATTAAACACTATCCATTAGAAACATTGTTTGACATATCTATGAGGTGTAATAATCTTGGGAATTTTAACGATATGATAAAACATCTAAGCAAAAAATATGATGTAAATTTAGATTTCCAAGTAAGGCCAATAAAGGAAAAAAACTTTAAAGAGATGCTTGAGAAAGCCTTACATGGTATAGTAAGTTTTGAATATCAATTTAGAATTGATGGTTATATAATTGATTTTTATTTTCCAGAAATTGATTTATGCGTTGAATATGATGAACATTATCATAAATATCAGTTAAACAAAGATGAATTGAGGGAAGAGAAAATTAAAAAACATCTAGAATGTGATTTTTTGCGAGTAAATGAGGGTGAGGAATTAGAAGGATTCAATAAGATAATTAGAGTAATACTAGAAAAATAGCTTTTTAAAAGTACTTAATTATTGAGAAAATTAATAAGGATGAAATGAACACTAAGACATAGAAATGCCCGAGAGAGCATAGATAAACACCCAGAAAGGAGGCGTCAAATGAGCTTGCAAAAATCGATACAAGATGGCGAAGGTAAGACAATAGAGTTTAAGGCCGAGTTGCCAAACAGTAATACTTTAGCAAAGACAATCATTGCGTTTTCCAATACTGGTGGTGGCAAGCTCATTATCGGAGTTAACGACCAAGGTAAGATCATTGGACTTGCTCCAGAAGAAAATATTTTCGAACTCAAGGATAAAGTGGCTTCAATCATTTATGAAACATGCTATCCAACCGTTCTTCCTGATATTTACACGACAACGATTGATGATCAGTTATTGCTGATTATTGAAGTATACAGAGGAAACCTATTACCATATTATCTAAAAAACAAAGGCAAGAATGAAGGTGTCTACATTAGAGTTGGGGCAACAAATCGCAAGGCTAGTCATGAAAACATTCTTGAGCTTGAAAGACAGCGAATGAATATTAGTTTTGATCAGGAAGCCAATAGAGAAGTTGCGCTTGATTCTTTAGATATTTCTATATTAGAAGCAAGATTTGCCCATACGGGGAAAGTGTTAGACCAATCAGTTATGAAAAATCTAAAGTTGGTTATTGAAGATAATAATACAATCTATCCATCCAATGGATTATTGATTCTGCTGGGGAAATTTGAACATGTCAGGATGAAATGCAGCAGGTTCAAAGGAACCTCTATGGATGTTTTCTTGGACCGAAAAGAGTATGATGACAACTTGTTCTCACAGCTTGAGAATGCTGAGAATTTCATAAAGAATTACATCAAACTGAGTGGTGAGATTAAAGGTTTGCAGCGAAACGATCAATATGAAATTCTACTCGAAGCCATTAGGGAGAGCCTTGTCAATGCAGTTGTTCATAGGGATTATTCAAATGATGGCAGGGATATCAAGGTTGGCATTTATGATGACATCGTCAATATAGTTTCACCTGGTTGGTTTCCGAGTACTATAACTCAAGAGGATATTCTAGAGGGACGGTCTGAGATTCGCAACAGAGTAATCGCAAGAGTTTTCAAGGAACTGAACTATATTGAACAGTGGGGCAGTTGTCGACCTCAATAATTAAAGTTTAACTCAAGGATGATTAATAATTAATCATATTAGGCCAGTTGATCTTCATTAAATTATATTTTTATGCTCAAAGTTAATACATGTTGCATTGACTTACCCAGTGTACTTAAGGACCAAATAAATTTATAAATAAAAACCAACATACAAAATACCCCTATTAGTTGGATAGAGGGAATTGATTAAAAGGTAAAAATCCTAATGAAACTAATCTGATTATCAATGTAACAAGTCTACTGTTATATTTGAAATAAAAACTGTTACATTCGATTCAGCTTTTTATAGCTGCTTAAAACAATTACACCTAGGAAAGATATTATTATCGATATTTGAATAATATAACTCTAAAGGTGTAAACATTTGGGTTCAACTAAGCAATCTTTTTATATGTAGTATACATACCACCAAGTATTTTTGTTGGGATCAGTTTAGTCTTGGTAATATGTGTTACTGGATATATAGGTGAAGGAACAGGAGTTGTAGAGCCTATTCCTTGATGGCATCTATCGTGATTATAATAAGAAATGTACTCTTTAAGAAGTCTATATAGATGCTTCTCGTTAAGTGGAATTATATGATCAGTAAGTTCTCTTCTAAGAGTACCTATTGCTCTTTCAGCAATGCCATTTTGCCAGGGAGACCTATAGGAGGTTTTTTTAGATTTAATATTAGAAGAAGCTAAAAAGCTTTGAAAATCCTCTGATACAAATACTGCATCATTATCATGAATTAAGTACTTTGGACAATTATCAAAAGGGGTAGCCTCCCTTATTTGTTGCTTAACCCATTCAGTATGGGGATTTGTTGTTATCCCAAAATGCTCAATTTTTCTATTTTGATGATTAATGATAATAAGGATATATATAAGCTTAAAATTTAATAAAGGGACGACAAAAAAATCCATAGCCCAAATATCCTTATGATTGTTTAAAAAAGTCTTCCAAGCTTGAATTTGCTTCTGAGAGGAAGGTTTCTTAGGGGGAGGATCAGCAATTGGATCTAAATATTTTCTTAGAGTATTGGCACAAGGAACTCCAGATATAAACATATTAAGGAGCATCTCCCTTAGCTTTTCTAATGAAATATTTGGATTATCCCTAAGTATGTTGTCTATTGCTCTTAATATATCCTTAGGAATAGGGGGTCTACCAGGATGATGTGATTTCTTCCACCAATATCTTCTAAAGGCAGTTCTTTGCCAACCGATTACAGTTTTAGGAGTAACTTGACCCTTTAATTTTTTCCAATGAGGATGCAAGAAGGACACAATAACCCATAGTTGTTGATAGACAATAGTAGTCCGTGGTTTTGGAATTTTCTCCTTAGTAAGTTTCATTTCCAGTAATTCTACCTGATTTCTAAGGGTGGCATTTTCTAAAATAAGTAGAGATTTTGGCTTAAGGCTATCCTTAATAATAGAAAATAATATTTTAAGCCAATCAATCAGGTAGATCTTTAGCTGCTTTAGAAGATACATAAAATCACCTCATTTTGAATTATGGTATATATTATATAGGATTTACTTTTTTTTACAAGTAATTGTCAGAAATATCTTAAAATTACGCAAGCTGGCCAAACTAGAGTAAGTTGGAGGAATGATTATGAATGAACTATTGATAGATTATATATTGTCATTAACAAATCTATTGGGAATAGTACCATTTGACTTGGTCTTACATACATACAATGACCAGAATAAAAAAGACATGGATACTAAAAATTTCAACAATATAATTGAAGATAAATCCAATTATATTGTTAGTAAGGGGATAACTTTTAAGAGTAATGAATTCATATCCTCAGAGATTATTCTTCTTAATAAGTATGATTATATTAAGTCAAATAGAAGGGAAATTCCAGCCTATATTCCCAACCGTTTTAATTTACTAAGGTACAGAAACAAGGAATATTTTGAAAAGGGAAAGGAATATATATCCTTATATAAATACTTAAAGAAGCACTTAAATCATGGAGGGCTTGCAGAAGAAGTTGCTAATAAGATAGGCATATATTGTATGTCCATAAGAGGGACCAGTAATATCGGATTCATATTCTCACAATATAGACTGGAATTTGATGAAAAGAGTAGGCTAGAAATACAGGAATTAATAGATGAATTAGGAAGAAACTCCAGGAGATGGGAGTTAAATGGATTTACAGAAAATGAGTTAAAAGAAGGGGATAACCAAGAGAAGAGACCTTAATATGAGGGATAAGGTACTTGGATTTAGATATTTTTTCATATTAAATTGAGAACTTTTAGATAAATATAATGCACCCAAATATTATCCTATGGACTAATATTTGGGTGCATTGTATTTTCTGATTTACATTAAGTTACTTTCTTTCTAAGATAATTAGATATCCTATCAACTAAAATGATCATAATTGATACTCCAAGTAATAGTAGTCCTACTCTTTCCCAATTTCTCCAATTTATGTTCATGGATATTATGGTACCAATTCCACCAGCTCCAATTATACCTAGTATGGTTGAGTTCCTAATATTAGATTCCATACGATATAAGAGTAGACTTATGAAATTGCCAAAGGTTTGAGGGAAGATACCATGCCTATAGGATTCAAATTTGCTTGCACCAGTAACTAGGATACTTTCTCCTATGGATTTTGGGACACTTTCTAATACTTCGCTGTACATTTTTGTCAAAACACCTGTAGTATATATACTTAGAGCTAGGGCACCTGCCAGGGGACCTGGACCAACCCCTCTAAAGAATATTATAGCTACAATTATTGGAGGGAAGGTTCTAAGAATATTGATAAAAATCTTTAGTATAATTGCTATCTTCCTATTGGGGGATACATTATAGGCTGCAAAATATGAAAGTATGAGAGCAAAGAAACCTCCAGAAAAAGTTGCAAATAGAGCAATGAAAAAACTTTCTCCAATTCCTACTAATAGTTTTGGATAGTAGGAAAGTTCAGGATTTATCATTCTAGAGATAATCTTCTTTCCTTGCTCCAAACCCAGAGATAATCTTTCCAAGCTGATATTTAAACTACTAATAATCAAGTATGAAATCATAATAAAAAGAATTGGAATTAGGATAGACTTATATATCTTATAGCTTCTGTACTTTTTTATACTTTTAAATTTTGAGCTCCTCTTATCCAGATAGCTTCTAACTAAAAGGCTGATCATATCAATGGCAAGAATTGTGAAGAACAATACCAGTATTAGTGTTGCTAGGTTATCATACCTTAAGTGGTTTAAGTCCCTCCACATAATTTGTCCTATTCCTCCAGCACCTACAAGACCTAAGATGGTAGCACTTCTAATATTGGTTTCAAAGACTAGGAAGAAGACGGATACAGCCATACCAAGCATGCTTGGAAGGACACAATATCTTAAGACTTCTATAGAAGTAGCACCCACTGAACGAGTTGAATTTAATTGGTTATCATTAATGGATTCTATGTACTCACGAAATAATTTCAAGGACATTAGAAAGGCAATAATAGTAAGGGCAATAATACCAGAAAACTTACCTATACTAAATACACTAACTAAAATAGCAGCCCAAATTAAACTTGGAATGGTCCTAAAAAAAGCAAATATTGTATTTAATAGTTTGCTTAAGTATAGATTGGGGCTAATATTTTCAGCAGTTAATAGAGCAAAGGGAATAGCCATGGTTACCCCTGCCAAAGATGAAAGTATGGCAATTTCAATGGTTTCATATATTTTTTCAAAAACTTCGCTCCCATATGAAAAATTGGGATTAAGCATTCTAAGAAACAAGTTCATCATGCTGGGGATTCCCTTAAAGATCCTCACTATATCAAAGTCAACCTTATAGGAGATAAAGATGATTCCAATAAGAGAAATTAGTATAGTAAGTATCCTCTTTCTCAACTTTCTATTCATATATTCCTTTAAGGACATCATCTTTTAAATCACCTGGTCTTCCATCAAAAACTATATTTCCATTTTTAAGAGCAACTATTCTAGAACAGTATTTCTTAGCTAGGTTTACATCATGTAGATTAATCAAGATAGTAATCTTCTTCTTTTCATTTGCTCTTTTAAAGTACTCCATAATCAACTGAGAAGAAGCCATATCAAGGCTGGCAACAGGTTCATCAGCTAGAATTATCTTAGGCCTTTGACATAAGGTCTTTGCAATGGCAACCCTTTGTTTTTGACCACCACTTAACTGATCAGCCCTATCATATACCTTTTCATCCAAGCCTACATAGTTAAGGGCGTTTGTTGCTCTTTCATAATCATCCTTGCTGAATATCCTAAATAAAGACTCTAAGGAAGACTTGTAAGCAAGTCTTCCTATAAGAACATTATCAACAACTGTAGATCTGTCTATTAAATTGTAATCCTGGAAGATAAACCCTATTTCCTTACGGATTTCTCTAAGTCCCTTGTTGTCCAAGTCCATAATATTTACATCATCAATATAGATCTTGCCTTCTGTAGGCCTGACCAGTAGATTTATGCACTTAATCAAGGTGGACTTTCCACTGCCACTGGATCCAATAATACCAACAAATTCTCCATCTTCAACATTTAGGTTGATATTTTCCAGGGCTAAGACCTTTTTGTCATAGACAACCTTTAAACCTTCAATTTTAAGCATGGGATTCAACTCCTAGTCCTGATTTTCCAAGTCTATGTTCATTACTTTAGCTGTAGTTCTAATTACCTCATAATCAGCATCAGTTGATTCAACAAAACCATACATATTGAAGAGGTCACTTAGTAACTTAATACCATCTTCACTTTTTGCAATGTCAAGTAAGGCTTCCTGAATCTTGATTCTCATATCCTCATCCATGCTTCCACTTACTGTGACACTAATATTAGGTATATTTTCAGTATAGCCCAATATAGTTGTTTCTTCCAGTGCATTAGGAAATTCATCTATATATCTCTCTCTTACATCAACAAAAGTAGTGGCAACATCAACATCCTTGTTTAAGAGTAGCTGAAGTGACTTATCATGGCCTCCACTAAAGACATAATCGATGTCATTTTCAATGTCGATTCCTTGGGTTATAAGATGTGCTCCAGGAAAGAGATAGCCAGATGTAGATGATGGGTCTACAAATCCCACTATTTTTCCCCTTAAATCATCAAAACTTTCAATACCACTGTCATTTCTAACAATGAACTGAGATCTGTAAAAGGCATCTCCACTTTTGTTCAGAGAGGTAAGAATAACCTGGGCATCACTTTCCTGATTGGCTAGTACATAGGCAAATGGGGGTATAAAACCAAAATCCACCTGGCCTGATCCCAACCCTTCAACAACTCCAACATAATTTGTAGCTGTAAAGCCTTCTACCTTAATGCCAAGTTTTTCTGATAACATAGCTGTTAAAGGTTCCACAGATTCAATTAAAGTATCTCCATCCCTCATGGGTACAAAGCCCATTGTAATAACTTCTTCCTTTTCCTTACTACAACCAGTTCCTGCTAGTACAAGTGAAATAATCAAAAAACCTAATAATAATCTTTTCATGGTAAAACCTCCTTCTCTTATCTTCCTAAGTTAATTATATATCAATACATGCAAAGAATCAATACACTTTAAAGCAAACTAGAAAGCGTACCGAAACGTATGGATACAGTTAACAATAGCCTTAAAGTTGAGATCTTGTAAGGATGTAATGGATTTAGTAAGAAGAGATAGGGTGTAATTAGTAATAAGTTCCTTAGTTCTTATTAAAAATTCCTACTTGTATTCAATCCATAGTTCAAATGAAGGATGACAAATCCTCATAGAAAATATTCTAAAAATCCTAATCTAGCTTCTAATCTGATATAATATAGTAAAGTACTAAAAGCTGGGACAAAAATTACAATAATTAGAAGAAAGGAGCATATGAGTCTATACTAGTAGATCATAGAAGAAAATTATGGATAATATTAATATTTTAGAAGAGTTTATGAAAATTGTATCCATTGATGCCTTTCCCAGGAATGAGAGAGACGTTGCAGATTATGTAATTAATGAACTGAGAAAACTCTCATACTATGTTGAAGAAGATGATGCAGGTGAAAAGTTAGGTGGAAATACGGGAAATATCTATGCTGTAAAAAGAGGTAACACCAGTAAAAGTTTAATGATTTCAGCCCACTTGGATAGGGTTGAAAATGGATTGGGGATAAGACCTAGAATTCTTGATGGAAAAATAGTAAGCAGTGGGGATACTATTCTGGCAGCTGATGATATAGCAGGAGTGGCAGCCATACTATATGGGATAAGAAAGGCTGAGAAAGAATTAAAGGATCTACCCACTATAGAATTGGTATTCACAGTGTGTGAGGAAAGAGGCCTATTGGGGGCTAAGGAATTTGACTGTTCCAGGATTACCTCTAAAGAAGCATATGTATTGGATGGGACAGGAGATTTTGGCAGGATAATAAACCAGTCAGCAAACAAGGCTCTTGTTCAAGTAGAATTCTTTGGAAGGGCAGCCCATGCAGGAATGAATCCTGAAAAGGGAGTTAATGCTATCTTTGCAGCCTTTAAGTGCATGCATGATCTAAAGGAAGGTAGACTGGATTTTGATGCTACTTCCAACTTTGGAAGTATTTTAGGTGGGGCAGATAATATCGGGACAGTATGTGATTATGTAAAACTTAGAGCAGAGGCAAGAAATCTGGATCTTAATAATCTCTTATCCTACATAGACTATGTAGACAATCACATAAAGGATAGGATAGGAGCCACAGGAGCTGAATATAAGTTAAGTTACACCATTGACTATAAGGGGTTTAAGATTGATGAGGATCATCATTCAATAAGGAAGTTAAAGAAGATTATTAGTCAACTGGGATATGCGCCAAGAGTTGAATTTGATATGGCAGGGTTTGATGCAAATCTATTTAATGAAAAGGGTGTACTTTCCATCCCCTTGGCCATGGGATATCAAAATCCTCATTCCAAGGATGAGTATATTAAGGTGGATCATTTAATAGCAGCAGGGGAACTGGTATATAAGCTTATTGGGGAATATTCTCTGGACTAGAAAAGGTAGAAGTTACTTGGGAGAAATTCATTGTATTAATGATTTAAGAATACTAATACCATATAATAAGAAAAATAATGTAGTAACTAATATAATATGGAGCTAGTTTGTCATGTTAGCAAAATACTATAATTGCTGATCCTATAAGGTCTAAGCTTAGAACTACAATTAATAGGGATATGCGATTTGTTATATTGAGAGATAAAATTTACAATCTTATTTGCTAATGAACAACATAAAAGTATACATAACTTAAGTATCATATTAATGGAAAATATGAAGGAAAAGGAGGAAATACTTAGTAAAGTATTATAAGGATATGGGAAAATATAAGATATATTTTGATACTATGGGACAAGTAAAAGTCCCCTCAGAAGTTTATTGGGGGGCACAAACACAAAGAAGTATTGATAATTTCAAGATAGGAAAGGAAGTAATGCCCCTTGAAATTATCAAAGCCTTGGCAATAATCAAGAAAGCAGTGGCAATGGTAAACCTTAATAATGGTTTACTTGATGAACAAACTGCAGAAGCAATTATCAAGTCAGCAGATGAAATAATAGTGGGACAATTAAACCAGCACTTTCCCTTACTGGTCTGGCAAACAGGCAGTGGTACTCAGACCAATATGAATGTTAATGAAGTAATTGCCAATAGGAGCAATGAAATATTGGGCAAAGATTTGGTTCATCCAAATGATCATGTAAATAAGTCCCAAAGTTCCAATGACACCTTCCCAACTGCCATGCATATATCAGCTGTATTAGCCTTGGACTCAAAGTTAAAACCTGCAATAAGTAGCCTTATTGAAACTATGGATACTTTAATTACACAAAACAAGGATATTATAAAGATTGGTAGAACACATTTGCAGGATGCAACTCCCCTAACTATGGGGCAGGAAATCAGTGGGTGGAAGAGGATGTTAGAGAAATCACTATTGATGATGGATGATTCTATTAAGCATCTTAATGAGTTAGCAATAGGTGGAACTGCTGTGGGAACAGGCCTTAATACTTTGGTTGGCTTTGATAGGGCAGTAGTTGATGAAATCAACAAGTACACATCTATGGAATTTGTTCCAGCTGAGAATAAGTTTCACTCATTAACATCTAAAGATGAGTTGGTATTTGCCCATGGAGGGTTGAAGGCTCTAGCTATGGATCTAATTAAAATAGGGAACGACATTAGGTTTCTTGCCAGTGGACCAAGAAGTGGCTTGGGAGAATTGCTGCTACCAGAAAATGAACCTGGAAGTTCCATAATGCCAGGAAAAGTTAACCCAACCCAAGTTGAGGCTTTGACCATGGTATGTGCCCAGGTATTAGGTCATGATACTACCATAGGTTTTGCTGCATCACAGGGAAACTTCCAGCTTAATGTATATATGCCAGTTATAATATATAACTTTTTGAAATCAGTGGAATTACTTGCTGATGCCATTAATTCTTTTAATCACAAGTGCTGCAAGGGAATAAAGGCTAATACAAGTAAGATAAAACAAAACTTGGACAACTCCTTGATGCTGGTTACTGCACTAAATCCATATATTGGGTATGAAAATGCAGCCAGGATTTCTAAGAAGGCACATAAGGAAGGGACAACTCTTAAAGAAGCAGCCTTAGAATTAAATTTACTAACCAGTGAAGAATTTGATAGAATTGTACAACCTATTAAGATGATAGAACCTAAAAGAAAGTAAGGCTGCTAGATTTCTATTAAGCATGGACACTTAGTAAAGAGAAGAAATTAACTCAATTAGAAACAAGGATTAATATACAATAATCCCCTTGGACTACCAGATATAATGTTGACTTTGACTGGTAGTCTCAAGGGGGTTTGTTCCTTGTTAATCTAGTTGTTTATACAGCCATTCTTAATTCACAGCAAACTCTATTATTTAAATCTTCTTTAAGAATATCTTCTACTAATTTTTATTTGTATCTTCAATAACAGCCTTTAATTCTTCCTCAATTATTTCTCCAATAGCTAATAGTTTACTATCATTGAAGACCTCCATAAGTGCCTTAGGTTTAATCAAACCAAGGAAGATCTTTTCATCTTTCTCATAAACTGCCATCTTACAAGGAAGGAATAATCCTGCCTCCATATTTATATCAAGGATAACTTTTGCATGTCCAGGATTACATACTTCAAGTACATTGATGTTTCCACTAAAGTCCTGTCCCTTACTCCTTAGGGTCTCCTGAATATCCAATTCCCAAAGAATCCCATAGCCTGCGGCTGCAATAAAAGAAAGATTAGGTATAAACAAATAGGAATAGGAGAATTAAGATTTTAAAATAATCACTGCAATAGACAATGGCCTTTCTAGAATCTAAGTAAGGGAGTCAATTTTGGCAAGCTCTATTAGTTAAGATTCATTAGATTAAAGAATCGATCTCAAGTCACAAAATACCAATTTTGTGACTTTCGGTTTGTATGACGGGCATGCCTTCTGTCTGTGGTGAAAGTCCACAAGGGGCGTAGTTGCCGACGAACCCTATAGCGACTTGCAAGGTTCACATCGTGAGGTGGGGGCGAGAGGAAGCAATAGCAAAATCGTAGCCTGACGGACAGAAACCTGATACCAA
>Ga0265293_10000896_pt1 | contig 68715 bp, 66 predicted proteins | sample Munlanlewell138R_FD_192505 | JGI IMG/M metagenome (GOLD analysis project Ga0265293, IMG submission 192505) | Leachate microbial communities from a municipal landfill in Southern Ontario, Canada - Leachate well 138R | ecosystem: Engineered > Solid waste > Landfill > Unclassified | place: Canada... | reverse complement strand
GATTTTACCTTTAGCTCCGTATAACTTAAGAAAATTACCGTTTCCCTTTCTTCTTTTATCAGGTATCGGAATGCTCAAGGAACCATTTAAGTATTTAGCCGTAATTGTTTCTTTTTTAAGCAATTCCTTTGGAGAAGAAGCACTGATGATTTGTCCACCTTTAATACCAGCTTCTGGACCAATATCAATAACATAATCAGCTTCTTCAATCATATCCTTATCATGCTCAACCACTAAAACAGAATTACCAACGTCGCGCAGTTGTTTCAATGAATTGATTAATTTTTCATTATCTCGTTGATGTAATCCGATACTTGGTTCATCTAAAATATATAAAACTCCTACTAATTGGGAGCCGATTTGAGTGGCTAATCGAATGCGTTGTGCTTCACCACCCGAGAGTGATTTTGAAGAACGATTTAGCGTTAAATAGTTCAATCCAACATCTAACAAAAATGAAAGACGAGTAGTGATCTCTTTAATAATTTCCAGTGCAATGATCGTTTGTTTTTCGCTTAATTTACTAGGTAAATCATCAAACCAATTACTCAGTTGTTCCAAATCCATCATGGACAAATCGGCAATGTTTTTATCTGCGATTTTAAAATTAAGCGACTCTTTTCTTAATCTTGATCCATTGCATTCAGTACAATCCATTTCATCCATAAAGTCACCTGCCCAACGTTTTATCGTGGCAGTAGGCGCATCTTCGAATTGGTTTTTAATAAAATTAGAAATTCCTTCAAAATCTATTTTATATTCTTTTGTAATTCCCAAAACCTTAGATGCTACAGAAAAACTTTCCTTACCGCCATATAAAATCACATCCATTGCTTCTTTAGGCAAGTCAACTATTGCATCTGATAAGCTGAAACCAAATCGCTGAGCAATGATCTCTAATTGCTTAAATATCCAGGTGTTTTTTTGTTCGCCAATCGGCGCAATACCTCCATTCTTAATGGATATTTTATTATCGGGAATAATTTTTTGAAGATTGATTTCACTAACAACACCCAAACCATTGCAATGCGGACATGCTCCTTTTGGAGAGTTGAAAGAAAAACTATTAGGTTCAGGAATCGGATATGAAATTCCAGAAGTTGGGCACATAAGGTGTCGGCTAAAAAAACGTAGAGTTTCAGATTCGTGTGGTAAAACCATCATAATATCTTCTCCATGATACATAGCCGTTTTTATACTTTCTGCCAAACGTTTTTGAGCTTGTTCTGAATCATCTACCTGTAAACGATCAATCACAATTTCAATATCATGCGTTCTGTAACGATCTACTTTTAAACCTGGAACTAAATCACGAATTTCACCATCAATTCGAACTTTTACGAACCCCTGCTTTGCAATTTGCTCGAACAGCTCCCTATAATGTCCTTTACGTGAACGAATTACAGGAGAAAGAATATTAATACGAGCACCTTTGTAATTTGTACTGATTAATTCCTCAATTTGTTCATCCGAATAACTAACCATCTTTTCTCCGGTTTCAAAAGAATAAGCTTCAGCAGCACGTGCAAAGAGCAATCTAATAAAATCGTAAATTTCTGTAACTGTACCCACAGTTGAACGCGGATTTTTATTGACAGTCTTTTGTTCGATGGCGATAACGGGTGACAGCCCTTCGATTTTATCGACATCAGGACGTTCCAAACTACCTAAAAACTGTCGTGCGTAAGAAGCAAAAGTTTCTATATACCTTCGCTGTCCTTCGGCATAAATTGTATCAAAAGCTAAAGATGATTTTCCAGAACCAGAAAGCCCTGTGATTACCACCAATTGTTCTCTTGGAATTAAAACGTCTATATTCTTTAAATTATGGACCCTAGCACCAATAACTTCAATATGTTCTTCCTGATTTTGCATAAAAAAATTAAAAGTACAAAGATACAAAATAGCTTGTTTTTTAAATAATAAAGAGACGCTAAAGTTTAGATAACTGAAATTAAGATATATAATTTCACTGAAGCTTAATTCTTTTCTAAAATGATTGCAATTATATCTATTTTGTTTATTTTCGCAAGATGATTAATGAAAAAGACACGGCCTTTCTAGCGAAGTTCATAGAAACGCCTAAGAAAATATCGATTATTCCCCACCGCAATCCTGATGGTGATGCTTTGGGAGCTTCTTTGGGTTTGTATCAAGTTTTAAAGCAAATGAATCATGAGGTTTATGTGATAAGCCCAAATGATTTCCCAGATTTTATTGCTTGGTTACCCGAAGCTAAACAAACAATGATTTTTGAAAAAAACAGTGAAGATTGTACAAAGATACTGAAACAGAGTGAAATGATTTTCACTTTAGATTTCAATGCATTACAACGTACTGGAGAGCAAATGGGAAATGTTTTGGAAAAGCTCAGTTGCGATTTTGTGATGATAGACCATCATCAAGCACCCGATTCATATGCAAGAGTCATGATTTCTGATACATCTTTTGGTTCTACGTGTGAGTTGCTTTATCGTTTTTTAGAACATTTACAACTAAAAAAATACATCAATAAAGAAGTTGCAACTTGTATTTACACTGGAATAGTTACCGATTCTGGCTCTTTCAAATATTTGAAAACAACAGGAAACACGCACCGAGTTGTAGCCGATTTACTAGATTTAGGCGTAGACAATCCTGGTATACACAACCAATTGTTTAACAATAGTTCTTACAAAAGATTACAATTACTTGGTCGTGCTTTAGAAAAACTAACTGTTTTACCAGAACACCGTACGGCTTATACTTTTTTATCACAAAAAGACTTGTTTGAATTTGAATTTCAAAAAGGTGATACAGAAGGTATTGTCAATTATGGACTTTCAATAAAGAATGTTGATTTAGCGGTCATATTTATTGAAAATAAAGACGAAGGAATTATTAAAATCTCTTTCCGCTCTGAAGGTATGTTTGATGTGAATAATTTTGCTCGAAATTATTTCAATGGTGGCGGACACATCAATGCTGCTGGGGGTATGTCTTCTGATACATTAGAAGAAACCATCAAGCGATTTGAAACCATTTTGAAACAAATAAACAAAGAATAAATAATGAAAAAGCTTGTTTATCTATTGAGTATTTTAGGGTTAACGGTTGCTTGTAAGCAGCCGGAACCAAGGTTACCTATAACTTATAGTTCGGGCACTTTCATTAAAGAATCGGTCGAGCGTAACAAAAACTTAGTTCAAAACGAAGAAAAAATCATCCAAGAGCTAATAAAAAAAGACAGTAACTCAAAATATTACCAAAGCGATTTAGGTTTTTGGTATAAATATCACTTTGCCAATACCACAGATTCTATAACACCTAAGAAAGGCGATATTGTTCAATTAGAATTCGAAATTTACGACATTGAGCACGAGTTGATTTACAACAAAGAAGAAACGGCACCTAAAGTCTATGCAGTCGATAAACAAGAAATCATGGTCGGTCTACGTCATGCTGTAAAATTGATGCACAAAGGCGAAACCATTTCATTTATTTTTCCATCTCATATGGGTTACGGGTATTTAGGAGATAAAGAAAAAATAGGCATCAATGTACCTTTGATTTGTAAAGTAACATTAATTGATATTAAACCAGAATAATCATGAAAAAAATGATCCTGCTATTAACAATGATAGTAAGCACGCAAATTTTTGCACAGAATGATTCACAAGACGGCATGTATGCAAATTTTATCACAGATAAAGGAACAATTACAGCTGAACTTTATTTTGATAAAACTCCGCTCACTGTGGCTAATTTTGTAGCTTTAACCGAAGGTAATCATCCCGAAGTCGACACTCAATATAAAGGTAAACGTTTTTTCGACGGACTTAAATTTCATCGTGTCGTTGCAGATTTTATGATTCAAGGAGGAGATCCTAAAGGAGATGGTTCTGGACAGCCCGGCTATCTTTTTCCGGATGAAATTGTAGAAGATCTAAAACACAGTGGTCCAGGAATATTATCTATGGCAAACAGAGGGCCTGCAACCAATGGCTCTCAATTTTTTATAACACATAAAGCCACTCCACATTTAGATGGACGTCATACTGTATTTGGTCAAGTGATCAAAGGTCAAGAAGTTGTTGATGCAATTGCACAAAACGACGTGATAAAAAAAATAGAAATCATCCGTGTGGGTAAAGCTGCCAAAAATTTCAATGCTAATAAAGTTTTTAGTAATTTAATGAAAGAAGCAAAAAAAGCAGAAGAGCTTAAAAAACAAAAAGTTGAGGCCATACAAAGTAAAAACAAAACCATGCTGGATGAATATAAAAATCAAGCAACTGCTTTAGTTTCTGGAGTTCAGGTTTTTGTATCTGAAAAAGGAAATGGAGGAAAACCTGCTCACAAAGAAGTTATTTATCTTGACTATGCGGGTTATCTAAGCAACGGTAAAATGTTTGATTCAGGAATCGAAAAGCTAGCTATCGAAAACGAAATTTTTGATTCACAAAGAAAAGCGGCAAATGCTTATAAACCTTTAGAATATACCTTTGGAGAACCCTCTTACTTTATTAAAGGAATGGAAGAAGGTTTATTAACTTTAGAAAAAGGAGACAAAGCTTATATTTTCATTCCCTCCGAATTAGGTTATGGCCAAAGAGGGATAGGCAATATAGTACCACCAAATTCTGATTTGGTTTTTTACGTAGAAATTTTAAACAATAATTAATTTGAACTTACCCATGAAAAAATTACTAATCCCCGCTGTAATATCAGCAGTTGTTTTGGTTTCTTGTAATAAAGGAACCGATTTACCTGAAGGTTTATATGCAGAAATCACAACCAATAAAGGTGTGATTCTTACAGAACTTGAATTTGAAAAAGTTCCTCAAACAGTAGCCAATTTCGTTGCCTTATCAGAAGGAAATCATCCTGAAGTTGATGCGCAATACAAAGGAAAACCTTTTTATGATGGATTGGCTTTTCACAGAGTGATTGAAAACTTCATGATTCAAACAGGTGACCCAATGGGCACTGGAGAAGGTGGACCTGGTTACCGTTTTAATGACGAGTTTAACGAAACCTTGAAGCACAGCAAAGCTGGAGTTTTATCTATGGCAAATGCCGGACCTGGAACCAACGGTTCGCAGTTTTTTATTACCCACTTAGAGACTCCATGGTTAGACAATATGCACAGCGTTTTCGGACATGTAATCGAAGGGCAAGGTATTGTTGACTCTATCAAGCAAGGCGATAAAATCGAAACAATAAAAATTATTCGTTCGGGTAAAGCTGCTCAAGATTTCGATGCTCCAAAAGTATTTGAAGAACAAAGAGAACTGAGTAAAGCTAAAGAAGCTGAAGCTAAAAAAGCCATTGAAGAAGCAGAAGCGACTACAGCCGCTACATTAATGGGCGCAAAATCAAAAGCTACATCTACAGCATCTGGTCTATCGTACTACATTTTTGAAAAAGGAACCTCGGAAAAACCTGTCGCTGGAGATTTAGTGCAAATTACTTATGCCGGATACTTTGAAAATGGGCGCTTGTTCGACACTAGCATGGAAGCAGTGGCAACAAAACACAATATTTTAGATACCCGTAGAAAAGCTGCCAACCAATATGTACCAATTCCATTTCAATACGGTCAAAAAACTGGATTAATCCCTGGATTTATTGAAGGTATTGAATTATTAAACTATGGTGATAAAGCATATGTTTTCATTCCATCTGAATTAGGATATGGTAGTCAAGATTTAGGAATCATTCCTCCAAATACAGATTTAGTTTTTGAAATTCACCTTTCAAAATAATATTTATAAAGCCACAACTTGAAGTTGTGGTTTTTTTTATCATTTATAAATTAAAAAATGTGTCTATTTGTCTAAGATTGATTTTCTGTATTTCATACCCCACTCTCCCATTGCTTCAATAACTTTATTGAGCGTTTTTCCTTGTTCGGTAAGCTCGTATTCAACGGTTATTGGCATGGTATCTAAAACAGTTCGAGTAACTAGCTGATTCATTTCTAAATCTTTCAACTCTTTCGACAATACTTTTGGAGAAATACCTCCTACATGCCGGCTCAAATCCATAAAACGAAATTTCCCATTGTGGTAGAGCGCAGCTATTATTACAACCTTCCATTTTCCGCTCAACAGATCCTGGGCATCTTTAACACCTTGAACTTGCAACCGACAAACATCTGTAAGTTCTGATTTTTGTTTTTCCATACAACAAAATTATAAAACTATTCACTAATAAGAAAGCTAGTTACCAAATAACACTCACTTACCATTAGGTAACAGCTATAAAATATGTAACTATAATTTGTAATTTTGTATATGAAATTAATAAATTAGAAAAATGAAAATAGCAGTTATTGGGACAACTGGTTTTGTCGGAAAAAATATTACAAAAGAATTGGTAGAGCGCAACCACAGCGTTATGGGAATTGCAAGAAATACAATTGCATCAGATAAACCAAATTTAACAACCGTATCGGCAGATGTTGTAAACGTTGAAGAACTTGCTAACATTATAAAAGGAAATGATGTGGTTGTTAGTGCTTTCAATGCAGGATGGCAAAATCCAAACATTTACAATGATTTCATTACAGGTGCAAAAGCTATTCAAGAGGCTGTAAAGCTTGCAAATGTGAATCGTTTCATTGTAGTGGGTGGCGCTGGTAGTTTATATGTTGCTGAAGGCGTGCAGGCTGTAGACACACCTGATTTTCCAAAAGAAATTTACGCAGGAGCTTCGGCTGCTAGAGATTATATGAATATTTTAAAAACAGAGGATGATTTGGATTGGGCTTTTTTTAGTCCTGCATTTGAAATGCATCAAGGAATTACAACCGGAAGAACAGGAAAATATCGTTTAGGAAATGACACTCCAGTTTTTGATGAAAATAACAGAAGTATTTTATCGGTTGAAGATTTGGCAGTAGTGATTGCCGATGAAGTAGAAAATCCAAAACATCACAAAACAAGATTTACTGCGGCATATTAATTCAAATGATTCTTTTTTAATAAGCAGGTCAATATTAATTTTGAACCTGCTTATTTTTTTATACTTTCGTGGCAAAAAAAGACACTTTTATAAAACAATGTCCTCATGAAAAAGTTATTTTTGCTATCTTTCTTATTTACACCAATATTAATATTTGCTCAAAACTGCGATTGTCCTAAAAATTTTAGTTGGGTAAAAAAAACCTTTGAAAATAATGATGCTGGATTTCAGTATGCCATAGATCTAAAAGGAGAACAATCTTATGCAGACCATAATAAAAACATTGAAAATAAAATTGAAAACGCTGAAACCTTAACCGAATGTTCAGCGATTTTATATGAATGGTTAGAATTCTTTCGATCGGATCATATTTCAATTGAACTGATCGGAAATCCTCAACAAAACGCTACATTAAATTCTGAAAATCTATTTGCAGATTGGGAAACTTATACCATCGCAACGGAAGAATTTAAAGAATATTTAGATCAGAAGCAATACTCAGATTATGAAGGAATTTGGGAAAGTGACCCTTACCTGATCGGCATAAAAAAAGAAGGAAACAACTACATTGGTTTTATTATTGAATCGGATGTAGAAACATGGACAAAAGGACAAGTAAAATTGAAGTTGAACATCACAGAGAACAAAGTAAACTCGACATATTACTTACGTGATCATTCTGCTGTTGAATCAGATATAATAACAATGATTGGTAAAAATCATTTACAAATTGGTGATTTTAGTCTCTCTAGAATTTATCCAAATATAAAAGATGAACCAAAATACACACACTATCTTAAAGCAATAAATACACAAAAACCTTATATAGAACAATTCAATAAATCTACTATTTATTTAAGAATACCTTCTTTTGACAACAATTTCAAAACAGATATTGATAGTATACTGCTAACGAATAAAGAGCTAATTCTAGCCACGAAAAATCTGATAATTGATATTAGAAATAACGGAGGTGGAAGCGATGTTACTTATGCCGAAATAATTCCATATTTATATACCAACCCTATTAGAGGAGTTGGTGTGGAATATCTTTCTACAGAACTTAACAATCAAAGAATGTTAGACTTCATAAACAAACCAGAGTATAATTTTAGTGATGAAGCTAAAGAATGGGCAAAGAAATCCTATGATAAATTGAAAGGAAAATTAGGTCAATTTGTAAACTTAAATGATGACATAGTAACAATAAACAAATTAGACACAATTTATCCTTATCCTCAGAATATTGGTATCATCATTAACGAAGGCAACGGAAGTACAGCCGAACAGTTTCTTTTAACAGCCAAACAAAGTAAAAAAGTAAAACTTTTTGGTGTTACAACCTTTGGAGTATTAGATATTTCTAACATGTATTTTGTAGAATCGCCTTGTAAACAATTTAAACTTGGCTATTCCCTTTCGAGAAGCATGCGAATACCAGAATTTACTATTGACCAAAAAGGAATTCAACCCGATTTTTATTTGGATAGAAGCATTCCGAAATATGAATGGACAGACTACGTAAGTGAAATTCTAAACGAACAATAATTCGTTCGCCTTCTTTTTTCAAATTATTGAGGGTGAAAAGAACTATAAAAGCTGAGTTTATCAAAAAATTATAATAGGTGATTCATGATTAAGATAAAATCATCTCCCTTTCACTATCAAAATAGCTACATCTATCATATTTTGGAGTTCCCTGAATGAAAGAGAAGTTTGGATCTTACTTAATGATTGTACTTCTTTCTGAATTTCGACTAATTTTGCTTTAGTGAACTGTAAATCGTTAACACCAATAAAAAGTGATGTCATAATTGACTTTAACTGGTTTTTTAAACTATCTACAACCTCAGATTTTTCTAATGAAGTAGTGAATAAGTGTACCGGAATGGCCTTAGGTAGCGCAATATCATCTACCTTTTTACAGATATACTCTGAACTTTGATGTGCAAAAACCAGAGCTTCTAATAATGAATTGGAAGCCAAACGATTCTTTCCATGAAGTCCAGTACAAGAACATTCGCCTACGGCAAAAAGATTTTTTATTGTAGTTTGTGAATTCTTATCTACTTTGATTCCACCGCATTGGTAATGTGCAACAGGCACAATAGGTATCAAGTCTTTACGGATGTCGATCCCTACACTTTGACAATAATCAGTAATGGTTGGGAAATGATTGTAAAATGCTTCGAAATCCAAATGCCTACAATCTAAATAAACATTTTTATCTCCCGACTTTTGTAATTCAGCACCAATGGATTTAGAGACCACATCGCGAGTAGCTAATTCACCCCTGGAATCGTGTTCAAACACAAACCGCTGATACTGTGCATTCACTATATACGCTCCGAACCCCCTCACGGCTTCCGAAATTAGAAAATAAGGATTTCGTTCTCCTTCAAACAAAGCTGTGGGATGAAACTGTATGTATTCCATATCTTTTACTTCTGCACCCAATCGATGCGCCATTGCTACCCCGTCTGCCGTAGCAATATCAGGATTCGTAGTGTGTTTAAAAAGTTGCCCACAACCTCCCGTACTGAGTAAAACTATTTTCGATTGAATACATTCAGTTGATTTTTTTTGTCTGTCGTAATAAATAGCTCCTGCACAATTATTTTCGTGGGTAACCAAATCTAAAACTGGGGTATTTTCAATCAATGTAATGTTGGGAAATCGTTGGAGCTGAAATAGCATTTTTTGTTGAATTTCCAATCCGGAAATATCTTTGTGATGTAAGATTCTATGTTCGCTATGTCCACCCTCAAGACCTAAATCCCATTCTCCGCTCCATTTTTTATCAAATGAAACTTCAAAATCTAATAGCTCTTGAAGTCTTTCTGGAGCCTGGCGCACCACCATTTCGATAACTTCTCTATCGCCTGCTCCGGCACCTGCTTTTAGGGTATCTTCAATATGTTTTTCGAAACTTTCCTTCAGATTGTTTGTAACCACCGCAATTCCACCTTGTGCATATCGGGTGTTGCTATTTTCTGACGTAGATTTAGTCAAAATAACAACAGACAAATCTGGACGTTTAGAAGCTGTTTTTACAGCAAAAAACAAACCCGAAACTCCCGAACCAATTACTAGTATATCTGTAGTTTTCATTTGAATGAATTTTATTACATTTCAACTATTTATCTTATATTAATCATATATAAATCTCTAAGACAATGCTAACATTTTCTCGATGGGTTGTAGTGATTTTTTGCGGATGTTTTCATCAATTTTTACTTCAGGAAATTCATCTCTCAGACAATAATAGAGTTTTTCCAAAGTATTTATTTTCATAAAAGCACATTCGCTACAAGCACAAGTATTGTCTTCATAAGCAGGTGCAGGAATCAGAGTTTTATGAGGAACCTCTTTTTTCATTTTATGTAATATTCCCACTTCGGTTGCAATGATAAAAGTCTGTGCATCTTGGTTTTTTACATAATTTAAAATTCCTGAAGTAGATCCCACAAAATGAGCCAATTTTAAAATATGGCTTTCTGATTCTGGATGAGCAGCGATTTTTGCCTTTGGATATTTTTTGTATAATTCAACCAGTTTATCAAACGAAAAAGCTTCATGAACAACACAAGAACCTTCCCACAAGACCATTTCTCTTCCGGTTTCTTTGATTAGGTATTTACCTAAATTTTTATCTGGTGCAAAAATAATAGGTTGATTTACAGGTATTGATTCAATAATTTTTTTTGCATTGGAAGAGGTACAAACCAAATCACTTAAAGTCTTTATCTCAGCAGAACAATTGATATAAGTCACAACCACATGTTCTGGATGTTTTTGGATGAAAGCTCTAAACTCCTCAGGCGGACAACCGTCAGCCAACGAACATCCTGCATCTAAATCGGGTAAAACCACCTTTTTATCAGGATTGAGAATTTTTGCAGTTTCTGCCATAAAATGTACACCTGCAAACACAATTAGTTGAGCATCGGTTGTTGCTGCTTTTTTAGCGAGTTCTAAACTGTCTCCTACAAAATCAGCAATTTCCTGAATATCAGAATTTTGGTAATAATGAGCCAAAATCACTGCATTTTTTTCTTTTCTAAGCTTGTTTATTGCTGCAATTAATTCCAATTTTTTCATAATGGTATCAACTAAATTTATAGTCAAAATTAAAATAATTAAATTCGAAATTTTATGATTTGTATCATATGGCTCCTCGTGAAATAACAAAACAAAAAAGAAATCGTTATTATAGAAGAATGAAGCAATTGTTTAAAAATCATTGAGATAAAAACACATCTTTTAAGTTGAGTGTTGTTAAATAAAAATAATTCATTTAATTCCTTCTTCAATATTAAAAAAAATTTTGTTGATTAATTTCTTTATCGTAATATTGCAATATAGAAATAAAGAAATGGAAAGAGAACAAACGAAACCACTAGACTTTACCGAAAATCAGCACGAAATGGCTCATATCCTAAAAGCATTAGGACATCCAGCACGTGTGGCTATTATTGAATATTTATTATCCGTTGACACCTGCATTTGCGGAGATATTGTAGATGTACTTCCTTTAGCACAACCAACTGTTTCACGGCATCTAAAAGAACTTAAAAATGCAAAACTAATTAAGGGAAGCATTGAAGGAAATACGATTTGCTATTGCATTGACAAAAATACCATTGAAAAACTGCAAGCATATTTTGCAAATATTTCGACAAAACTCACCTCAAAAAACCAAAATTGTTGCTAACATTCAATCTATAATAAAATGAAATTATCACAAGTAAAAGCACTTTTGCCTACCTTAGAAAACCTAACCTTCAAACTCGAAATCGGCTCTTTCGTTCCTGAACATTTCCACGTTACCGAAGTGGGAATGATTACCAAAAACTTCATTGATTGCGGGGGCGTAATTCGTTCGGAAAAAACGGTAAATTTTCAATTGTGGAATGCAGACGACTTTGAACATCGTTTAAAACCTACCAAACTTTTACATATCATCCAACTTTCCGAAGAAAAACTAGGTATGGAAGATGCAGAAATTGAAGTGGAATACCAAAGTGAAATCGAAGATTCACAATCACAAAATGGACAATTGAAAAAAAGTTTGCAAACCATTGGAAAGTACAGTTTGGCATTTGACGGAACCCATTTCATTTTGCAAAACAAAACAACTGCATGCTTAGCACCAGATGCGTGTGGAATTCCTTCTGAGAAAGTAAAGAAGAATTTATCCGAGTTAACAGTAAATCAAAGTACCTCTTGTGCCCCAGGCGGTGGATGTTGTTAAGAATGAGCATATGCAACCAAAATTAAAATTTCTCGACCGTTATTTAACGCTTTGGATTTTCCTAGCAATGCTTGTTGGCATTGGTTTAAGCTATTTTTTTTCAAATATTTCAACGCTAACGAATTCCCTTTCTGTTGGCACAACCAATGTTCCCTTAGCTATCGGATTGATCTTGATGATGTATCCACCTTTGGCAAAGGTCGATTACAGCTTGTTACCTAAAGCTCTAAAAGACAAAAAAGTAATTGCCATTTCCTTGGTATTGAATTGGGTTATCGGTACCGTTTTGATGTTTGGTTTAGCCGTACTTTTTTTACGAAACGAACCCGAATATATGTCGGGATTAATTTTAATCGGTTTGGCAAGATGTATCGCAATGGTTATTGTGTGGAGCGATTTGGCAAAAGCAAATAGAGAATATACAGCATTATTGGTCGCTTTAAATAGTATCTTTCAAATATTGACTTACAGTTTTTTTGTTTGGCTTTTCATCAACATATTGCCTAATCAATTAGGAATTGCCAATTTCAATGTAAGTGTTTCAATGAAAAACGTTACGCAAAGCGTTTTGATATATTTGGGCATTCCCTTTATTGCTGGCTTTGTGAGCCGCTATTTCTTAGTCAAATCAAAAGGTATCGATTGGTATAACCGAAAATTTGTTCCAAAAATATCGCCTATTACATTGTATGCTTTACTGTTTACCATTGTGCTGATGTTCAGTTTAAAAGGCGATAAAATATTGGAATTGCCTTTAGATGTCATAAAAATTGCGATACCATTAATCATTTATTTTGTACTGATGTTTTTCTTGAGTTTTTTCATTAGTAAATTTCTAAAAGTCCCTTATGACAAGAACGCATCTATTGCATTTACAGCTACTGGTAACAACTTTGAATTGGCAATTGCAGTCGCCATTGCCGTGTTTGGCATACATTCACCTCAAGCGTTTGTGGGTGTAATCGGGCCTTTGGTTGAAGTTCCCGTATTGATTTTATTAGTCAGAGCAAGTCTATTTTTAAAACGAAAATATTATAAACAATGAGTAAAAAAATTTTAGTGCTTTGCACAGGAAACAGTTGTCGAAGTCAGATGGCTGAGGGTTACTTAAGACATTTTGCGAAAGAAAATGCAGAAGTGTACAGTGCAGGTGTGGAAACACACGGAGTAAACCCAAAAGCCATTGCAATTATGCGAGAAGACGGCATTGATATTTCAAATCATACTTCAAACAACTTGGATGAATATCACGACATCGACTTTGATTTTGTCATAACCGTTTGTGACAATGCCAAAGAGCGCTGTCCTTTTTTCCCGACCCAAGCCAAGAAGTTTCACCAAAACTTTTCCGATCCTGCAAAATCAACAGGAACAGAAGAAAAAATCGACGAACAGTTCAGACAAGTCAGACTGCAAATAAAAGAATATTGCAAACATTTTGTTGCGGAAAATTTAGATAATCGCTGATCAAGTAAGAGTTATCACAAAATTTCAATCCACTAAACCATATGATTTTAAGCGTGAATTTAAACTTGAATTCCTTTCTTTTTTACCCTTTAATAAATTGTTTTTTTCTGCTTTTTTTTGTAAATTTACAACAAGATCACAGCTTTAGCTTATGTCTCGATTAGGATCAAACTCCCTCCCTGCACTTCGCAAAGCTGCAAACTTTTGGTGAAAATATAGTGGACAACATTATATAGAAACCAATTAAATTATAGAAACAAATAATATTAAAAATATGGGACGATTAAAAAACAAAGTGGCCATCATTACCGGTGGCGCAATGGGAATGGGTGCTGCAACTGCCGAGCTTTTTGCAAGTGAAGGAGCCAAAGTTGTGATAGCAGACTTTAACGAGGAAAAAGGGCTACAACAAACCAATAAAATAAAAGCCGCAGGTGGTGAATGTTCTTTTGTAAAAACGGACGTTTCCAACTCGAAAGACGTAGAAAATATGGTCCAATTTACAGTTGACACCTACGGAAGATTAGATATTGCATTGAATAACGCTGCCATTACGCCTGACGATAAACCAATTGCCGATTTTGATGAAGATTATTGGGATCGATTGATGTCGATAGATTTAAAAGGAGTTGCTCTTTGTCTGAAATACGAAATTAAACAGATGCTAGCGCAAGGTGGTGGCGGATCCATAATTAACACATCATCTGTTAGTGGTATTCGTCCGCAACCTGGAACACCAGCTTATATTGCAGCTAAACATGCAGTAATTGGATTGACAAAAAGTGTAGCTATGGATTATTCTCCTCATCAAATAAGAATTAATTCTGTCGCTCCTGGCGCTATAGACACACCGATGCTGAGAGGCGCTTTGGAACAATTTGGTTTTGATCCTGAAGCTTATGCAAAACAATTAAGTATGCTAGGAAGATTCGCCAACGCAGATGAAGTAGCGAAAGCGCATCTATGGTTAGCTTCAGATGATTCATCTTATGTAACCGGTGCTGTTATCACAGTAGATGGCGGTTATACTTCGATGTAGATAATAAATAGAAAGAAACTATTTTTGAATAAGTTTTGTAATAGAGCGAAATAGGAATATATTCTTGTTTCGCTCTATTAGTAACTATTGACGTACGAAATTGAACGCTAGGGCTATTAATAAATTACTTAAGAGCTTTAGAATAGGTTTTTAAAGCCCTTTCTCTTGCAAAACTGTGTTCTACAACGGGTTTGGAATAGTTTTGTGTATTCAATTCAGGGATCCATTTTTTGATATAGTCTAAGTTCTTATCAAATTTTTGCGTTTGAATAGTAGGATTAAAAATTCTAAAATAAGGAGCAGCATCACATCCAGAGCCTGCGGCCCATTGCCAGTTTCCATTATTTGCAGACAAATCGTAATCATTTAATTTTTGTGCAAAATACAATTCTCCCCAACGCCAATCTATCAGTAAATGTTTACACAAGAAACTAGCGCAAATCATTCTAACTCTATTGTGCATATAACCAGTTTTGTTCAGTTGCCTCATACCTGCATCTACTATTGGATAACCCGTTTTTCCAACGCACCACAAGTAAAATTCGTGTTCGTCATTTCTCCACAAGATTGCATCGTATTTATTTTTAAAAGATTGTTTTTCAACATGCGGAAAATGATAAATTATTTGCATAAAAAACTCCCTCCAAATCAATTGGTTTAGCCAGGTTTGATTGTGTAAGATAGCAAAAGAAACACATTCTCGAATACTTATTGTTCCAAAGCGTAAGGCAATACCAAGTTGTGTTGTTTTTTGAAGAGCAGGATAATCTCTGTATTTATCATATTCGCCTATAATGAAGGCATCTAATTGTGGCGTTTCATAAAAAAGGTCTGTTTTTGTAAAGCCAATTTCATTCAAAGAAGGTACTTCCTTAAACTCTTGTTTAAACAGCTTTTTTAGACTTGGATTGTATGCTTTGTAATCTTTGTCGGTAAGTTTCGCTTTCCATTTTTTAGAATAGGGCGTGAAAACAGTATAAGGACTTCCGTCATTTTTTAAAACCTCAGATTTCTCAAAAATAACTTGATTTTTATATCCTTTAAATGGAATGTTTTTACCTTCAAAAAAATCATTAATTTCATTATCTCTTTTCAGTGCATTTGGCTCATAATCTTGATTGTAATACACCGCTTGCACATCATACTGATCAGATAAATTTTTAAAAATGATCAAAGGTTTTCCGAAAAATGTATTAAGACACGCGTTATGAGCTTTTAGTCTATGATTAATTTTAGAAAGCGCTTGTTGAATATAATCTACTCTGCGATCATTTTTACTTTCTAGTTTTTCTAAAATGTCACTATCAAATATAAAAATTGGCAACACAGGATATAGGTTGTTTAGTGCGTTAAACAACCCAATATTATCATCGATACATAAATCTCTACGAAACCAAAATAGAATGACTTTATCTTTCACCTAAATACGGATTATCATCTCGATCATGATTTACCCAGATTAATTTTGATGTATCATAACCAATTTCTGTTGCTAGCTTTAAATAGTTCGATTTAACATCTTCAGGAATGGTTTTAGTTCTCGATAAAATCCATAAATAATCTAAGTTTTTTCCTGCAACCAACGCATATTGATATTCATCATCCAAAGCAATGATGTTATATCCAGAATAAAATGGTCCAAAAAAACTCACTTTCAATTCGGCTACATCCTTTTTGCCTCTAAACTTTGCAACACCTTCAGCTTTTTTCCATTCTTTTTTAACAGTGTCAAATCCGCTATTAAAAACACGAACATTCCCTTTATCATTAAGGCTGTATTGAGCTGAAACATTGTCTAAGTTTTTTTCAAATCGAAAATCAAAACGAGCAATTTCGTACCAAACACCTAAATAGTTATCTACTTTAAAATCAGTAACTGCTTTAGCATCTTTAGGGATGGAATTACAAGAACTAAAAAGTACTAGTAATCCAAAAGTGATTATAATTTTAATTTTTGTTTTCATGATCTGTTAATTTAAATTTATTAAAAAAATATAGTACTAATAAAAATTGTGTGTATCCATAAACAGCATCTTCAATTGGAATAGTTCCCATTCTTATTCCTAAAAAATTATTAGGATTATAGTTTACAATCGGTGATTCTAATCCGGTTCCGGTCAATACTCCATTTACAGGAAAAAAACCGAGCATTAAAACTGTGAAAACAAATGATGCTTTTCCAATCCAGGTAACTCGAGCAAAAAAATGTAAATAAATCAAAGTTAAAATGGTTACAATTGCAGTTACAAGTGTATAAATTTTATCAAAATAGAGCAATGCAAATAAGGAACAAACAATTATTGCAAAAAACACAATTATGTTATTGAATCCTTCGAGCCATTTTAGTTTAAAAAATTTATCGAAACAATAATAAGTAAATATACAAGAAAATGGAATACAAATAAAGAAAAGCCATTCTTCTAAAGGCAATCCTGCTATTACTAATCCTAATGTGTAATCTGTGTTGAACCACCAAACTCCTTTGGCTGTAAACCAAATGTCCCAAGCAATAAAGGGAATAGCTACAAGAACTGCTGCCTTGATAAATGATCCAAAGTGTTTATTAAACAATATTCTTTTATCGAAAGAAGCAATGAAGCAAATGATAATGGTAAAAAACAATACGAGTATATAAGTATAAGCCATCATTTCTTAGTAGTATTAAAATAAATTTTGAAATATTTGAAAGGAACATACAAAAACCCGAAGCATTCGCCCTCTTCTTTTCCAATGTGCTTATGATGCTGTTTATGTGCTCTACGAAGTGCCATAAAATAAGGATTATTTGTTCTTTTAAAAAAATCTAAGCGTTGGTGAATAAAAATATCGTGCACAAAAAAATAGGCCATACCGTACAACATAATTCCCAAGCCAATAAAAAAAACAAAGTTGAAATTATTTAAAGAACCAACATACATCAGCGCGATCGTAGGTATTGCAAAAATGACAAAAAAATAATCGTTTTTTTCTAAAACTCCATCCGAACTGTGGTCGTGATGATCTTTATGCAAAAACCATAAAAAACCATGCATCACATATTTATGAATAATCCAAGTTGCGGCCTCCATCAAAATAAAAGTAATAAGTACGATTAAAAAATTCATAGACTGGTATTTTTAATTGATAAATTCATTGAAGAAAAAAATACAATCACGTTTTTTCTCTCATAATCTAGTTGCTGGTATTTATATAATTGATCACTCATAAATTATTCTTTTAAAATGAGTTCTACATTTTTCAACAAAACAGGTGAACTAATCTGATGTTGATTTTTTTTAACGAACTCCAAATCTTCCTTTATGTTTGATTTATATCCTAAAACAGCAGGAATGTTTTTTTGAATAGATAGCCTTATAAACCGTATCTCGGCATTATTGGGTTCCATTTTAATTGCCATCTCAATGTTTCTTTTTCCTTTATTAAAAGTTGACAACTTATTTATTGGATTCATCACATGATTGGCTCTTATTGCTTGTAAACTGCCTAAATATGCTAAATGTGTGGCCGAATTATTTTTGGTTTTTTCAAGACTATTTATCAGTTCATTGCACAAATTTTTATCTGAAGCTAATTGATGATAGACTACTCTAACATCATCAATAACAGTTGTATTTATTGAGGAATTAAAACATAAAAATGAAATCAATAAGATCGAAAACTTTATCATAAACTAGCAGCTTTATATCGTAAATAACTCTTAAAAGCCACATAAGCTTTTTCCGAATTTGGAACCCGCACACGATTATTCAGAATTTCTTTTGATGATTTTCTTTGTATCTTTTTAAATAACGACAAATAATATTTATATGCTAAGTACACACCAAATTTTGAAGAATTAGGAAGCTTTTTTATACCTATTAAAGCTTCTTCAAATTCTTGTTCGATTTCCAACTCTATTTGATTTTTTACTTGATTATCAAACACATCCATATCTATATTTGGAAAATAGGTTCGTCCTAAAATATGATAATCATCTTTTAAATCTCTTAAAAAATTTATTTTTTGAAATGCAGATCCTAATTTCATTGCAAATGGTTTTAGCTCATCGTATTTTTCTTTGTTTCCTTCTGTAAAAACTTGAAGACACATTAAACCAACTACTTCAGCCGAACCAAAAATGTACTCTTTATACAATTCAGAATTGTAATCGATCTTTTGTAAATCCATTTCCATACTTCTTAGAAACTGATCGATTAAACTTTTATCTATTTTATATTTTGAAACCGTTTCTTGAAATGATTGTAAGATAGGATTGAGCGCAATCTTTTCTTCCAAGGCATTGTTTGTTTCTAATTTAAGTCTGTTTAGCAATTTTTCTTTGTCGAATCCGTGAAAACTGTCTACAATTTCGTCTGCCAGTCTGACATATCCGTAAATCGCATAAATAGCCGAGCGAATTGAGGGTTTTAATGCTAAAATTCCCAAAGAAAAGCTGGTGCTGTATTTTTGTGTTGTCAACTTACTCACAGAGTAAGAAAGTTCGTCAAATAGCTGTTTCATAGTACTCAGTTTTAGGTTTTGTTTAATTCGTTAGCTACAATTTTCCCAGAAATTATAGAAGGTGGAACCCCAGGACCTGGAACGGTCAATTGACCTGTGTAAAATAGATTTTTCAATTTTTTATTTTTTATTTTTGGTTTCAAAACTCCAGTTTGCCCTAAAGTGTTTGCCAATCCGTAGGCATTACCTCCATAGGCATTATAGTCTGAAATAAAATCACTTACACAATAACTCTTTTTATATTCAATTTTAGAATACAAATTAGCTATGCCTGTATGTTTTTCAATTCTTGTAAGCATTTCCAACAAGTATTTCTCTCGCGTTGATTCATCATCGTTAATTCCTATAGCTAATGGCATGAGTAAAAACAAATTTTCTTTTCCTTCTGGAGCAACTTTTGTATCCGTCTTAGATGGACAACATGCATAGAACAGAGGTTTTTCGGGCCATTTTTTCTCTTCATAAATACACTCAATATGTTGATCTAAATCATTTTCAAAAAAAAGTGTATGATGTTTTAGATTGGGAATTTCTTGATTGACACCTAAATAGAAAATCAAACTAGAAGGCGCAAACGTTCTGCTTTGCCAATAATCTTCTGCGTAATTTCTATGTTCTTTATTTAATAAGGTTTCTGTATGATGGTAATCTGAAGAAGCAATAATCGCATCAAAATGATGTCTTTCTCCATTGATTATAAGCGAACTGACTTTATCATCGTTTGAAACAATGCGCTCGACGTTATGATTAAAATGAAAAACAGCGCCTTGTTTTTCAGCAACGTTTTGCATTGCCAACACCAACTGATAAAACCCTCCTTTGGGATAATATGTACCTAACGCATAACCTCCATAGTTCATCAAGCTGTATAAAGCAGGAATATTTTTGGGAGAAGCACCTAAAAAAATCACAGGAAACTCCATCAATGTTCTCAACTGATTGTCCTTAAAATAACGACCGACATAGCTTCTGAAATTGGTTAATAAATCTAATTTCATTGCACTTTTAGCAATTTTGGGTGATATAAATTCACTCCAATTATGACAAGGTTTATTTACAAAATCTTGCATGCCCACCTCATATTTATATTTGGCAGATTTCATAAACTTTTCTAATTGCAGACCAGCACCTTTCTCGGTTTGTTCAAATAGCTCTTTAAGAGCTTCCATATTTTCTGGAATTTGCAGATTGTTATCAGAAAAAATCATTTCAAACTGTGGGTTTAATGAAACCAATTCAAAAAAATCGGTCGTTTTAAACCCAAAATCGGCGAAAAATCCTTCTATGATATCTGGCATCCAATACCAACTTGGTCCCATATCAAAAAGAAAGCCTTGTTCTGTACAAAACTGTCTTGCTCTACCGCCTGGTTGGTTGTGTTTTTCAAAAACATGAACTTCATTTCCAGCTTTTGCAGCATATGCAGCGGCAGATAAACCCGAAAATCCGGAACCAATAATAGCTATTTTCTTTTTCATCAATCTTGGTTTTTAAAAACCTCGTCTAAGAGATTTTCTGGTTCGATGTTTTTGTCGTAAATTGGTTTATGAAAATCATTTAATTTATTCAATAACCGAATTAATTCCATTTTTTCATTCGTTGTCAAATTTCCTGTTACGATAGTTGTTGCAGCTCGAATTTTATCCATTTGAGTTTCTAAAACTTCTAAACCTTTATCAGTAATTTTTAAAACCTTACTTCTTTTATCAACCTTAGAATCAAACTGATTTACCCAACCTTTTGCAAGAAGTCGATTAATAATTTGCATTCCGACCGGTTTTTCTTGAACATTTTTTTTAATCAATTCCATCTTGGTCATTTCACCAAAAGCTTTTAGATTGATTAGATAAATAAAATCCTCTTGCGTTGAAAAATCAGATCCAAAAATTGCCGATTTAGAATAACTCCTTGCATAACGATTCATATGAACAATTAAAGTATTAATTACACTTTCGGCACTCCTACCCTTTTCCTTACCTTCCCAATAAGGCTCCATTTCCTCATTTTCACTTTGGTAATTAAAAGCAATCCATCTTTTAAAATCGGTTAAAGTATTTGCATTTCCTTCTTCATTTTCATATTCCTCTAATAAATCTATTACTTGTTTAAGTAAAGTATATCTCATGAACTATTTATTTTTAGTTGACAAATATACTTATTAATGCTTACAAAACAACATTATTATCCTTTTTTTTACAAAAAATAGTTTATTTATACACTAATTAAAAAATAGCTATTTAATCCTAAGAACATGAAACGAAAGAGAGTTGTTTAAAATAGAAGAAATTCTAAGTTTAAAAAAATATGATTTAATTTTGAAAATCAAACTAAGACAAGAAATATTTGTTTGTAGAAATGCGCGCTTATTCAAAGTAACTTAACATTTGTTTAGAAAGAATTCACTTAATGACTGTTTTATTTTCGGTATCTTTGTATAAATTAAAAAAACAAATAATTTAATTCAAAATCAGAGAATATGAAAATTGAAATATGGAGTGATATAATGTGTCCTTTTTGCTACATTGGAAAACGCAATTTTGAATCTGCATTAGAGCAATTTACACACAAAAATCAGATTGAAGTTGTTTGGAAAAGCTTTCAATTAGATCCCAATATGCCAGAAACTTCAAACGAAAGTCAGGAAGATTATTTGGTGAAACGAAAAGGTATGAATAGACAGCAAGTAAGCAGCATGCTTGCTAATGTAACGCAAACTGCCAAAAATGCAGGACTTGATTTTCATTTTGAAAAAGCCATTACAGCTAACTCCTTTAAAGCTCACCGACTTATTCAACTTGCCAAAGAAAACAACAAAGGTAATCAGGCAGAAGAAGTGTTATTTAAAGCATTTTTTTCAGAGGGTAAAAACATTTCTGACAACAATACTTTGATCCAATTAGGTAAAGAAATCGGGCTTGATGAAGATCAAATAAACGCAGCTTTTACTGATGATAAATATGCTTATCTAGCAAAACAAGATATACAAGAAGCAGCTCAAATTGGTGTTTCGGGTGTTCCGTTTTTTGTAATTGATAGAAAATATGCTATTTCAGGAGCTCAACCAGTGGAAGCATTTCTTGAAGCGTTAGAAAAATCTTTTGCCGAATGGCAAAAATTAAATCCAGAAATTAAATTAGAAGTCACTAAGGGATCTAGCTGTTCAACAGACGGATTTTGTGAATAACACTTTTAATTAAAAATTAATAGCTATAACATAAATAGAATCCGTTGTATTAAAGTTTATTTAAATTTTAAGAATTGAGATTCAGTTAATTCCTTTTTTCATAAATTAACTAATCATAGAAACATATGACTGAGTTGGTGTGAAGTAAAACATTATAATTCCTTTATAAACTTCAATAGCCAACTCTTGATTCTTTGCATAAATTATTAAATCAAGTGTTTCTTATAAAATTTGCTATTATGAAAAAATACCAATTAATTCTGTTCACTTTTTTCACCGTTACTTTATTTTCGGGTGATTTATTTGCTCAAAACACTATTTCTACATCGAAATCAGATTGGGTAAACACTATTCCAGAAAAAGACCTAATCAAATGGAGAAGGCATTTTCATGAGAATCCAGAACTTTCATAACAAGAAAAGGAAACTAGTCAATACGTTGAAAACGTTTTAAAAGGACTAGGGAACATCGAAATTCTTAAACCTGCTAAAACTAGCGTTATTGGAATATTAAAAGGAGCGAAACCCGGTAAGACCGTGGCCTTTAGAGCTGATATGGACGCTTTGCCTTTACAAGAAGAAACGGGCTTGCCTTTTGCTTCCAAAAACAGTAACATCAGTCATGCATGTGGGCACGATGCGCATACAGCAATGCTTTTAGCCACTGCCACTACCCTATCTAAAATGCAAAATCAAATAACTGGAACGGTTTACTTTATATTCCAACACGCCGAAGAACAAGCACCTGGTGGTGCGCTTGATATAGTTGACTCTAAGGCTTTAGAAAAAGTTGATGCTTTTTTTGGTATGCACGTTCTGCCAAACTATCCTGTTGGGCATATTGGCATTTTGCCTGATGGTGCCGCTTCGACCACTTCAGACGGTTTTTATTTAACGATTATTGGAAAAGGTTCACACGGTTCCATGCCACATTTGGGAATCGATCCAATTGTGGTAGGCGCCGAAATAGTAACGGCATCACAAACAATAGTTTCACGCAGTACCCCACCAGGAGAAATGGCTGTAGTTACTATAGGTAAATTTCAATCTGGAGAAGCTCCGAATGTCATTGCTGATAAAGCAGAATTAGCAGCTAGTATTCGAACGACTTCTGATGAAACAAGGAAATTGGTTGAAAATAGAGTAAAATCTTTAATAGAAAACATCACTAAAGCACATGGTGCGACCTACGATTTGGATTATATATTGAGTTATCCTGCGATACAAAACGATGTAACACTTAATGAGAAGGCTAAAAAAAGTGCAATTAAAATACTTGGTTCAAATAAAGTATTCGACGCTCCTATAATGACTGCAAGTGAAGATTTTTCTTATTACAATCAGGTTGCGCCTACTTGTTTTATGGTTCTTGGTGTGGGTGATGGTGTTGCAAACCACAATCCAAAATTTAATTTAAACGAAGAAGCATTAATAAACGGTGTAAAAGCACAAGTACAAACTATTTTAGATTATCTAAATAATTAATTCAAATGAGTTTTTATAAAATAATGGCTTCGCAAACCGATTTAATCATTACAATTAAAAATCATAAACAATTATCTATTCATTGATTATTAGAAATCATTTATATTGTTTCAACATCAAGTAAATTACTAATGGAGCTCCTAATATGGAAGTTACTGCATTGATTGGTAATACCATTTGTTCTCCGGGCAATTGAGAAATCACATCACAAAGTACTAAAATCAATGCTCCATTTAGTAAATTTCCAACGAATAAAACAAAATGGTCGGTCGTTTTATAAATAATTCGTGTGATATGAGGAATTGCCAATCCAACAAAGGCAATTGGTCCCACAAAGGCTGTACAAACCGCTACTAAAATACAGCTTGAAAATATGATTAAAAACTTAGTTCTTTTAATACGTACTCCCACTGTTCTGGCATAGGCTTCTCCCAAAAGTAAACTGTTAAGCGGTTTATTAATACCAAACGAAAGAAGCAGTCCAAAAATCAAAATGGGTACAACAAATGCTAATTGATTCCAAGTGACACTGTCTAAACTTCCCAAGTTCCAAAATGTGAATTTTTTCAACTCTTCTGCAGTAGATACATATGCTAAAACACTTACAAACGCTCCAGTAAAACTACTAAGCATTAATCCAACAATCAATAAAGTTGCTGATTGTCTAATTCGTTGGGAAATAGCTAAGACAACGATCATTACTATTACACTTCCAATCAAAGCCGAAAGTACAATTGCTGTCTGGCCAGTTAATAAATTTTGAATAGAAAAGGGTAACAAACTTCCACCTAAAATACAAATCGCAACACCCAAACTTGCGCCTGAGCTAACACCTAAAACATAAGGTTCCGCCATAGGGTTTTGAAATAATGTTTGCATCATCATTCCAGCGATTGATAAAGACATACCCACTAGAGAAGCAACAATCAATTTTGGTAAACGATATTGCAAAATAATATATTCCCAACTACTTTTTCCTGAAAAAGTATCAGTTAAAATTTCAAAAATTGCCTTTAAAGGAATTTTAACCGAACCTACAGTCAAATTTAAAAAAATAGCTGCAATCAAAAATAAGGTTAAAATAAGATGATATTTTGTATATTTTACTACCATTTATTTCAGAGGTTCAATAAAAACAGGTTCATAATCTGGCAAAATTTCCGGATGAAGAATATAAATCAAATCTTTTAAAACCAAATCCGGTCGATTTTGAGCGTCTTCATAAAAAATAATGCCCCCGCTTTCTCCTTTTTTAATGGAATAAGAAAACACCTTTCGATCCTTAAACGCTTTAAACTCTTTATAGTGCTTATTAGCTGTTTCTAATTCTTTATAAGAAGCAAATTGTCCTGGACCAATCCATATATCAGCCGAACTTCCGTGTTCTAAAACAGTTTCTAAAGACAATGACAAACTGCCTGTACCTTTGGAGTCTTTCCAAACATAATCTCCATTTGCAGCCGAAATAAATTCAGCCATCCAACTTTCTCCTTGCGGTGCATACCATACATCTTGAAATATAGAGCCACTTAGTACTTTAGGTTTGTGCTGAACCTTACTTACTTTTTCTTTGGCATTGTTATATTCTGAAACAATTTCGTCAAAAAACATTTTTGCTTCAGCTTGTTTATCAAACAAAACACCAAAAAACTTAACCCATTCTGAACGACCTAAAGGAGATGTTTCAACCCAATCTGCGTTGTATAAAACAGGAATTCCAGCTTTTTCAAATTGATTGAAACGTGATGTTTCACTATCCATGCTTAATCCTATAATAAGATCTGGTTGTATATCTAAAGTCTTTTCAAAATTTAAACTTTGTTGATCTTTTACTTCATGAACTTTTCCTTCATCAATCATACGACGGACTTTTGGTGAAGAAATATAATTTAAATGAGGAAAACCAATCAATTGTTCTTCTAGACCTAGTGCCACTAAAGATGACACATGGGTAGTAGATGTTACGACAATTTTTTCAACTGGAACTTTTACGAAATACTGTTTTAATGAATCGGGTAAAATAGAAGAATCCGAAGCACAAACATAGGTATAAATTCGATCTGCATCAGGCCAAGGTTTAGTAACTCGCATTATAGTAAAATCGTCGTAACTCTCTATCTCCAAGCCTTCAGCAAACTCTACCTCATTGGTTTTAGATTGCACAATTGTATTCTTTTCTTTTTGACAACTGATGAACAACACGAACATTGTTATCAAAAAATAAGCATTTCTTTTCATCATCATTTAGTTTAAAGCAAAAATAAGGGTTATTCTTCCGATTTCATAAAACAAGAAGAAAAGTTTTTTATGTTTAACCGAACTCAGAATAGCATAAAAAGACAGAAATTACTTAAAATTAATTTTAATATTTAAGCAACATAAAAGTCTTTCACGATGAATTTCGGATAAAAAAAACCACTCACAATAATGTAAGTGGCTCCAATATTTCAATATAAATCAGCTTATAAAACCGAATTTAAAGCATCATTCATTGCACGTACTGCATCAGCACTTTTTGCAAATAAAGCTTTTTCATTCTCATTTAAATTGATGTCAACAATTTGTTCAACACCATTTTTCCCGATCACACAAGGTACTCCTACACAGATGTCGTTTTGTCCGTATTCACCTTCTAAAAGTACTGAACATGGGATCATTTTCTTTTGATCGTTTAAGATACTATCCACTAAATATGCAACAGAAGCTCCTGGAGCATACCAAGCAGAAGTTCCTAACAATTTAGTTAAAGTAGCACCACCAACCATTGTATCTGCAGCAACTTTAGATAATTCTTCTTCAGATAAAAATTCTGAAACAGGAACACCGTTATAGCTTGCCAATCTAGTCAATGGAATCATAGTTGTGTCACCATGTCCACCGATAACCATTCCTTGGATATCATTAGCTGGTTTATCTAAAGCCAAAGACAAATAAGTTTTGAAACGAGAGCTATCTAAAGCACCTCCCATACCAATGATTCTGTTTTTTGGTAGACCTGTAGCTTTTAATGCTAAATAAGTCATTGTATCCATTGGGTTAGAAACAACTACGATGATAGTTTCTGGAGAATACTTCAAGATATTTTCAGCTACACCTTTCACGATACCTGCGTTGATTCCGATCAATTCTTCGCGTGTCATTCCTGGTTTACGTGGAATACCCGAAGTAATTACAACAACATCACTTCCTGCTGTTTTAGAATAATCATTTGTACTACCTACCACACGAGTATTAAAACCTAAAGTGGTTTGGGTTTGTGTAATATCAAGTGCTTTACCTTCTGCAAAACCTTCTTTGATATCTAATAAAACAATTTCGCTTGCAATTCTACGAAATGCAATAGCATCTGCACAGGTGGCTCCAACGTTTCCTGCTCCTACAATTGTTACTTTCATTATATTAATTTTATATTGTTTGTAAATATTTAAAAAATCCTTAGTATTTCATATAATCTTGCAACAATATTGTTGCAGCAATCTCGTCAACAAGTGCTTTGTTTTGGCGTTGTTTTTTCTTTAATCCACTATCAATCATTGTCTGAAATGCAATTTTTGAAGTAAAACGCTCGTCAATACGAACGACCTCAATGTGTGGATATAATTGATGTAATTTAGATACAAATTTATTAATTTCTCCGGCAATAGACGATGCTTCATTATTTAATCTTTTGGGTTCACCAACAATAATTGTTGCTACTTTTTCTTTATTTAAGTAATCTGATAAAAAAGAAAATAATTCTTTAGTAGCCACTGTGGTTAAACCCGATGCTATTAACTGCAATTCATCGGTCACTGCGATTCCGGTTCGTTTTCCACCGTAATCAATTGCCATTAATCTATAATTATTCGTATTCAAAAGTGCCGTATTCAGATGTAATCGTTAATTTTTTTGTATCAGCTGCCTCAACTCTACCCACAATCTTAGCATCAACATTAAATGATTTTGAGATTGAAATAATGTCTTGAGCAACTTCTGGTTTTACATAAAGTTCCATTCTATGTCCACAGTTAAATACCTGATACATTTCCTTCCATCCTGTTTGCGATTGTTCTTGAATCAACTTAAATAAAGGGGGAACTTCAAACATATTGTCCTTGATAACATGTAATTCATCTACAAAATGTAAAATCTTTGTTTGTGCACCTCCCGAACAATGAATCATTCCGTGAATTTGGTTTGAATCGTATTTCTCTAAAATCTTTTTTATGATTGGAGCGTATGTTCTTGTTGGTGATAGTACTAATTTTCCTGCATCTACAGTAGTCCCTTCTACACTATCAGTTAATTTTTTAGAACCTGAGTAAATCAATTCTTTAGGCACAGTTGGATCAAAACTTTCTGGATAGTTTTCGGCTAAATAATGCGAAAAAACATCATGACGAGCCGAAGTTAGTCCGTTACTTCCCATACCTCCATTGTATTCCTTTTCATAAGTAGCCTGTCCAAATGATTCTAAACCAACAATAACATCTCCGGGCTGAATATTAGCATTGTCTATAACATCACTTCTCTTCATTCGAGCTGTTACGGTAGAATCAACAATAATTGTTCGAACCACGTCTCCAACATCAGCAGTTTCTCCACCAGTAGAATAGATGGTTACCCCAAATTTGTTTAAATCTTCAATAAGCTCTTCTGTACCATTTATTAATGCAGCAATAACCTCACCTGGAATCAAGTTTTTGTTACGACCAATGGTTGATGACAATAAAATATGATCTGTTGCACCTACGCAAAGTAAATCATCAACGTTCATAATCAATGCATCTTGAGCGATGCCTTTCCATACCGATAAGTCTCCAGTTTCTTTCCAATAAAGATAAGCTAAAGAAGATTTAGTACCCGCACCATCGGCGTGCATAATCAAACAATAATCTTCGTCATTGGTTAAATAATCAGGTATGATTTTACAAAAAGCTTTGGGAAACAAGCCTTTATCTATATTTTTTATTGCGTTATGAACATCCTCTTTTTGAGCAGATACCCCGCGCTGCGCATAACGATTTGTAGATTCTAAACTCATATTATTAGTGTTGTAGGTGCAAATTTAAACTTAATATAGAAGTTTTGCAATTTAGTTGGTAAGAAAAATTAAACTTGATAGAAATTATAAAACAACTATTTAAAAAAAAACGTTTTTTTGACTTGTAACTATCTTTTTTCATTAAAAATATAACTGCAATCTATTGCTGATAAATTAACTAACTAACATAATTTCATCAATATTTTTTTTATAATCCCAATTTTCACTTGTCGAATCCAACTTTAATTCCATTAAAAATAAAAGTCGAAAACAAAATATTTTCATCTATTTAAAAAGCTAATTAAACAAAAAAAACCAGAAACTATTTGCATAAAGATTAAATAATTATTAGTTTTGTATGAAAAATAATTGGTTTATGAAAAGATTAATTTTAACAGCATTGGTTGTATTCTCTGCAACTGCAATGCAAGCACAAGAAGGAATTTCTAAAAATGCAATCGGATTGCGTTTTGGTCACAACGATGGATTTGGACCTGAAATTTCTTACCAAAGACTATTAAATTCTGGAAATCGTTTAGAATTAGATTTAGGATTTAGAAACAACAAGAATACCGATCATTTTAAACTTACTGGATTGTACCAATGGGTTTGGAACATTGAAGGTGGTTTTCATTGGTATGCTGGTGTAGGAGGCTCTGTTGGAACCTGGAATCACAGCCATAATGGATACAAGAATTCAGGTACTGTTTTGGCAGTAGCAGGTAACATTGGAATCGAATATAACTTTGATATTCCAATTCAAGTATTCATCGATTTCAGACCAGAGTTTTATTTAAGTGATTATTACAGAGATAATTTTGGTACTGACTTTGGCTTAGGAGCACGATTTAAGTTTTAAAATAATGTAAAAGGAATCTATTAAGTTAGATTCCTTTTTATTTTTTTACTTTACTTCCCTAATCACATACACCCAACCTGCATAAGTATCAAACAAGGTTTTGAAAGCATAATAATACGTCCCTGCCGGGAGTATCCTTCCGCTTTTGTCCTGTCCTGACCATTGATTGGTATAACCTTCGCCGTGTTCATATACTACTGTTCCGTAACGATTGAATATTTTTAACTCTATCAGATTGAAAACAGCCAGGTCAAAACCATCGTTTAAGCCGTCGCTGTTGGGAGAAATTCCTTTGGGAATGGTACAATCTTTTAATTGCATTTGAATAATTACATCGCACCAAAGATTGTTTTTGCCTTTTGTTCTGATGTAAACCACTTGCGGAAATACTACCGGGCGGTAGTTCTCAACATTCACAATTTCGTTTACTTCATTTTCTGCATCGCTTTCGGTTTCATAGAATTTAAGGTCTATTTCATTCATATAATCAAACATTCTTGAAAGCAATAAATGGGCTGAAGCCAAATTAACCACCAAAGGATTGTCTTTGAGATTGCAAAGCATCAACGGTTCTTCTAGTCCGGTAAAAGGAAGCTCTTGTGCCGTGATGGTAAAATAGATGATGCCTGCACAATCGTTTTCCGGATGCGTCACCCGAACCCAGATGATCTGAGAACTGCGGCTTTCCAATTCGTAATTTCCGGTGTTATTAATGGCGTTTACACCTCTTTCAGCATCTTCTTCACTTTGATGGAAACTAATGGTAACATTGGTATCTGTGCTTATTTCGGAACGTTTGGAAGCTAAATCAAAAATTACAAAACCTTTTCCTTCTTCATCACAAATAATAATATCATCGGGTTGGTTGATTTCGGGACTGAATTTTAAAGCAACGTTTTCCGTATCGGTATTGTTGTCTTCATCTGCTTCGTTTACAATACCGTTGCCTGTGCCGTTGTCATCCACACTTGCTGTTAAAACAAAATCGTCTCCCACAACTGCAGGAATACTTAAAGTAATGTTTCCCGATTCTGACCCTTTGATAGCGATACTGCTTCTGGTTGTCGTTGTACCCACCAAAACATCATCGGCATAAAAAGCAATGGGCGTGTTTGCCGGGAGTATTTCCGAAGCGTTGAAATTAGAAACCGTATAAGAGACCCGCACATCCCTGCTATCACAAGTAACATTTACATTGTCCATAACAATTGTAGCATCCGGCACCTGATTGATAAGCGTAAGGGCAAAAACGTTTGGGAAAACTCTATGGTATGCATTTGCTCCTCCTCCCAAATCATAAACAGTAGTTTCTATGTTTATTGATGTATTGTTTACCGAAATATAATTGCTTATATCAAAATAATCCAAATCCAAATAATACTGCGTAGTGGAACCGGTATAGCTGTTGGTACTATTATAAATATTATTGACAGGATTCAGTGGAGGATTACTCACTATGTTGCTATTTATTCGTAATTCATCACTATGTGAGAGGTCACTTCCGTTCCACACCACAAACCCAAGTTTAGCGCCTGAGATATCGGTCATATTCAGCCAGTCTAAATTTATGGAAATAGTTCTGCTCGCAGCAGACAAACTTTCCAATCCATCGTATATGTTTACCATACGATTGTCCAGTGCCGGCTCTTCATATACAATGACAATTGCCCAACCGGCATAATTACCTGTAAAGGGAACATTAGGAATATGACAATTAGGAATCATAGCATCAAAATCTGAAAAAAGATAGGTGCCGTTTCCGGTAGCTTTTACCAAATCGGTAACGTCTGCAAAAGCTCCAAAATGTGAACCGATATTTGGCGGTTCCATATTTGTTAAAATTCTTTGAGCGGTTATGGGCATTCCATTAAGCGCAACATCCAAATCTCTCAATTCCGGAGTTGCGACACTAGACCAGTATAAATAAGCTGCTGCTACCGTTTGGTTGGTATTCAGATTTAAGACCGCGGACGATTGGGTAAATATGGTACACGGATTGTTGTACGCCCAATCACTTACTAATGTATTCCCTATCATCGTAAAATCATATTGTCCCAAAAACTGCCGATATAAAGATATGGGCTGTGCATAACCGGAACACACGCACAGAAACAAGAGAAATGAAAATATTTTTTTATGCATAGCTTACAAAAATAATTGACAATGCAATGTAATGTATTTTAACCAAAAAAACCACTAAAAGTTACTGTTAAAAAAACAAAAACGGGTTTAAAAACCCGTTTTGTGAGGTTAAAAATTACTGAAATGTAATTCTAACGGTTGTTAAATCAGTAGTTAGTGATAATATATAATCACGGGATAAACTCTAAATCGAAATCCGTTGTCAGGTTTTCAAACACATAGTTGATCTGCGAACAGCAAAAATTATTGTCAAAAGGTGATAGATAGCCGGTTTGCCCCGGTCCGGAATCATCTGTAAAAACAGTATAACCCTGATCCTCTGAAGTGTTCCCGGCATTTTCCTGATAAACATCTTCACCACACGCAACAAGCGTGAATAAACCTAAAATTGTTAAAGCTAATTTTTTCATAATTTATGATTATAAAAAATTGATATGATAAATATAATAAAAAATTAAGTTATATTTAACTAAGTAATAAAAATATTTTTTCCATTGATTAAAATCCATAAATATTGAATACAATGATATCCAACGAGGTACAGTAAACACAAGCCTTTCCGATAAGAAGCAAAAGAAACTGCTTACACCTCGTAAAAAAGTAAGTTGCCTATACAAGGCAACTTTTTCTGTAGTATTAGAAACTGAACCTCGTCCGGTTTGTATCTTCTCGTCTGTCAAACCGACCTCGTTCCAAATAGAATTGATGAAATTATTTCTGATGAAAAGCAATAAGACCGTCCATCGGTTTTTGATAAAACGCACCTATAATCAAATTATTTTTTTGTAATACTTCCCGAAATTCTTCCTGAAGTAAAAAAGCTGTAGAACCAATAAAATGTATCGGAACTTTAGTGTGCTCTTTATACTGTCTGATATAATGGTCTATAAAAAACTGAATGTTTTCTAAAACCATTTGATTTAAAAAAGGGTGTGTTTTATATGTAATCAAAAAAGGCAGAAACGATGCTAAATAGGCATTGGGATTAGGTTCTTTATAAAAATGCTGTTTGATGTATGTCGCATCCAGATTATAAGCTTTTTCAAAAGCAATTTTTAATTCTTCGGGCATCGTATTGAAATAATAAGAACGAAGCAGTTTTCTTCCGAAATCTACTCCCGAGCAATCGTCCATTGCCAGATATCCCAAAGACTGAACTGCTTGTTTTACTTCCTTTCCATCAAAAAAACTACAATTGGAACCGGTGCCGTTGATGCAAACAATTCCGGGTTTCAAATCCTGACAAGTCGCATAAACAGCTGCATACGTATCTTCGAGTATTTCCAAAAAAGAAGCATTTGGAAAAACTTCTTGTAAAGCTTCTTTCATCACGGCTTTGGAATGTGGTGTGCTACAGCCCGAACCATAAAAATGAATTTCAAGAATGGAAGTCCTTAAATTTGCTAATTCTTCATTATTTAAAATACGTTCCACTAAAACATTTTTATCCAGAACCTCTGGATTTAAGCCCAACGTATTATAAACTCCTAAATACTGTTGGTTGTTAAAAAGCAACCAATCCGCTTTGGTAGAACCACTGTCAACGACAAATTTCATATAAATTACTTTAACCGATTCATATAAACCATTAAATCAATCAATTTTGCAGAATATCCGTATTCATTATCATACCACGCAATGATTTTGAAAAAAGTATCGTTGAGTGCAATACCTGCCTTGGCATCGATGATTGAAATGCGTGTGTCTGAAACAAAATCCTGAGAAACCACGGCATCAGTGGTAAAACCCACTATTCCTTTATAGTTGGTTTCGGAAGCCTTTTTAAAAACATTCATTAAGTTGTCGTAAGTAGTTGATTTTTTAAGTTTTACAGTTAAATCTACCACAGAAACATTTGGCAAAGGAATACGAAAAGCCATTCCCGTCAGTTTACCTTCTAATTCCGGAATTACTTTTGTGACTGCTTTTGCAGCTCCGGTACTTGCCGGAATGATGTTATTTAAAGCAGAACGTCCTGCACGAAAATCTTTTTTAGACGCACCATCGACAACTGATTGAGAAGCCGTTGCTGCGTGAACTGTTGTCATCAATCCTTCGACAATACCAAATTCATCGTTTAGAATTTTAGCTAATGGAGCCAAACAATTGGTTGTACAAGACGCATTGGAAATAACAAGGTTATTTGCGGTGATTTTTTCCTCATTTACGCCCAATACAAACATTGGAATATCTTCAGACGGAGAAGAAATAACTACTTTTTTTGCACCGGCTTTTAAGTGAGCACTGGCTTTTTCCATCGTTTTAAAAACACCGGAACATTCTGCAATGATTTCTGCACCGACTTCGTCCCAACGCAATAAAGAAGGCTCTTTTACCGAAGTCACCCGAATACGCTTTCCGTCAATAATCATTGTATTTCCGTCTATTGTAATGTCTTTTTTAAACGTTCCGTGTACCGAATCATATTTCAACAGATAAACTAATTGTTCTATATCCATTAAGTCGTTGATTGCTACAATTTCTATATCGGTTCGCTGAAAAGCTTCCCGCATTATCAAACGACCAATACGTCCAAAACCGTTTATTCCTATTTTAATTTTACTCATTTTTATATTGTTAGTATATCAGAAATTCTGATTAATTCTTCATCTATTTTATTTTCTCCTTTAACAGCTTTTTCCAAAGCGGTGTATATTATTTGATCATTTCGCAGACCAATCATAATGTTTTTTTCTCCTTTTAAAAGTGCTTCTACTGCAGCTACACCCGAACGACTTGCCAAAACTCTGTCGAAACAACTGGGTGAACCTCCGCGTTGAATATGTCCGATTACAGAAACCCGAACGTCGTATTCCGGTAAATGTTCTTCGACATAATCGCTTAATTCAAAAACATTTTTCCCGGTTTTATCTCCTTCTGCCACAATGACAATACAAGAAGATTTACCCGAAGCTTTAGTGCGTTTGAGTTTTTCCAGCAATTTAGGTAATCCAATATTTTCTTCCGGAATCAGAATTTCCTCTGCTCCTACTCCAATACCCGAATTCAGTGCAATAAAACCAGCATCACGTCCCATCACTTCAACGAAAAAAATACGTTTGTGTGAAGTTGCCGTATCCCGGATTTTATCCACCGCATCGATGACCGTGTTGAGTGCCGTATCGTAACCAATCGTGTGAGAAGTTCCGTAAATATCATTGTCAATCGTTCCGGGAATACCGATTACGGGAATGTTAAATTCTTTGGAAAGCGTCATTCCTCCCATAAAACTACCGTCGCCACCAATAATAACCACAGCATCAATTCCAAATTTTTTAATGGTTTGATGTGCTTTTTCGCGTCCTTCTTTGGTCATAAACTCCTTAGAACGTGCTGATTTTAGCATCGTTCCACCTTTTGAAATAGTGTATTTAACATCACGAGGTCCCAATTCTTTCAAATCGCCTTCTATCAAACCTTGAAAACCACGAAAAACACCAAAACAAGCAATTTCGTAAAATGTACAAGCTCGAACTACCGCCCGAATCGCAGCATTCATACCGGGTGCATCGCCACCAGAAGTTAATAATGCAATTTTTTTTATTTTATCCGATTTTATCATCAAATACGTTTTTTGGGAAGTTAAATTTACTAAAAATTGGTCTTGAATTAATCCAAATTCAATCCCATTTGTCCATCTTCTTCAATTGTTAAAATATTCTCGTCTATATCTTCAATTATTTTCACTTCTTCTTTCTCTTCCTCGGGCAATTCATAAGGTAGAGATTCTAATAGATTTATGGTTCTAATTTTGTCACTAGTAAGCTGATTTCCTTGAGCTTTTATTCCTTTTACTGCAATAAATTCCTCGAAATTTAGCTCCATATTTTCTTTTTGGACACCTTTAATTTTAGAGAAAACAACTTCTGCCATAGGTCGATAATCTGTAGAAACAATTTCTAATTTTGAATAAGGATGTTCAGAAATGAAAACTTCTTCTTTGTTTTCATTTTCAACAAGAAAACGCTTTACGAAATACTTTTCTTTTTCAGGATCGAAATAAACAGCAGAGATTGGTTTGTCTTTAATCCACTTTTCCAGCACAATCATATCATCATCAAAATGAGTAGAAAGTTCGGGCACAATAGTTCTTAATTTCCCAGACTGTGTGATTATTAACAAACGGTCATCAGGTTTAAATTCACCCAACAATTCTCCTCTTCCATCTACATTCAATCGCATTACTGCATCGTCAAACCAAATTTTTCTAGGTCGTAAAGTAGATATTCCTTTTTCTTTAAGTTCGATTTTTCGAATCGGATATTTGGTTACAATATTTCCTTTTACGCCTCGCCCTTTAATCAATAAATCTGCAAAATCTAAATCGAATTTTAATTTTTTGATATTACTCAATTGACGAAGTAAAATGGTAACCACTTCTGCTTCTCCATTAGGATTCGCAGAAAAATATATGATTTGAGAACCTGCTTTTCCTTGCGTTAAATCATAAGCTCTGTCTCTTGTTACACCATTTACATTGAATCGCTTGACATAGGACGAACCTCCTTTTCCATCGCGATAAATCATGTTATAAATTGTACGCTTATCATTTCTATTGAAAACGGCTACGTGAATAATGTCTTTACCGATGAATTTTTTCTCATCAACTTTTGTAACCATCATTTGCCCGTCTCTTAGAAACACAATTACATCGTCAATATCCGAACAATCTGCCACGTATTCATCTCGGCGCAAACTAGTACCTATAAAACCTTCTTCCCTATTTACATAGAGTTTTGTATTTCTTAAAACAACTTTTGTAGCTTCAATGGTATCAAAACTTCTAAGTTCCGTTTTACGTTCTTTTCCTTTGCCATATTTCTCTTTTAACTTTGTAAAGTAAGCAATTGCAAAGTCAACAATATGTTCTAAATTGTATTTTACTTGTTCGATATCACCTTCTAAGGCTTCAATTTTTTCTTGCGCTTTATCAATATCAAACTTAGAAATTCGTTTGATTTTAATTTCAGTCAATCGAATTAAATCCTCTTCAGTAACGGCTCTTTTCAAATGAGCGATATGTGGTTTTAGACCTTCGTCAATAGCTTTTAAAACTCCTTCCCAAGTTTCTTCTTCTTCAATATCTCGATAAATTCGGTTTTCAATAAAAATACGTTCCAAATTCAAATAATGCCATTGTTGTTCCAGTTCGTTCAACTCGACTAACAATTCTTGTTTCAATAAATCTACCGTTTGAAGTGTTGATCGTTTCAACATTTCAGAAACTCCAACAAACAAAGGTTTTTTATCTTGAATCACACAACCCAACGGAGCAATAGACACTTCACAATTTGTAAATGCATATAATGCGTCCATGGTTTTATCTGGAGAAACGCCTGCAGGAAGATGAATCAAAATCTCTACTTCTGCTGCAGTATTATCTTCAATTTTTCTGATTTTTATTTTTCCTTTCTCATTGGCTTTCAATATACTATCAATAAGACTTGTAGTATTAGTTGAAAAAGGAATTTGAGTAATAACTAAGGTGTTTTTATCTAGCTGACTCATTCTTGCACGAACCCTAACTCGACCACCGCGCATACCGTCGTTGTAATTTGAAACATCGGCAATACCTTGAGTAGGGAAATCCGGATAAAGAACAAAAGGCTTATTTTTTAATATTTTAATTGAAGAATCAATCAGTTCGTTGAAGTTATGCGGTAAGACTTTGGTCGATAAACCCACAGCAATTCCTTCTGCACCTTGCGCTAATAACAAAGGAAATTTTACAGGAAGGTTAATTGGTTCATTTCTTCTTCCATCATAGGATAATTGCCAATGTGTAATTTTTGGTGAATACAAAACTTCTAAAGCAAATTTGCTCAAGCGTGCTTCTATGTAACGCGAAGCAGCAGCCTCGTCACCAGTATAAATATTTCCCCAGTTTCCTTGCATATCGATCAGTAATTCTTTCTGACCGAGTTGCACCATTGCATCGCAGATACTTTGATCTCCATGTGGATGATACTGCATCGTATGTCCTACAATGTTAGCTACTTTATTGTAACGACCATCATCCAATTCTTTCATGGAGTGCATAATCCGTCTTTGAACCGGTTTAAAACCATCTTCAATTGCTGGAACAGCGCGCTCCAAAATTACATACGAAGCATAATCTAAAAACCATTCTTTATACATTCCGGTCACACGAATAATGGTGTCGTTTGATGTATCTATTTGGTCTTCAGAATCATTTAAAGGTGTTGCACCTTGTGATTCGTGATCGTTTATATTTTCGTTTAATGAATCTTCGTAATGTTCTTCGTTACTCATTGTTCTATTATGATATTAACGTTGATTTTTATGTTTTTTTTGAACTGATTTAATTCTTTAACAGATTAGTAGTTCGTTCTAATTCTTCACCTTTAAAATATTCGTTCTTATTTTTCCATTTTGAAGGCGAAACATTGTCGATTAAAACCAAACCATCCATAACTTTCCAAATATCTATTTCAACAAATTGATAGCCCAAAAATCTACTATAAACTTTATCTTTTTTGTAAATTGATTTATTTAAAAAAACAGGCAACTCTGCATTTTTAAATTCATATTCCACAGAATTTGAAGAAAGATCTGGTAAATCTTTGGTATCTTTAAAAGGACTATACCCATTAAACTTTTTACCCGAAATAGCAGAATAAGCAAGGTAATAGTATTCATCTTTATATTGATCATTCAAAATATCTCCACAGATTCGATTGTTTTGACGATATTCATCATAAACTCCTTTAGATTCTTTCAATAAATGTGAACTTGAACCAAATAAAATAATGTTGCTCTTATATCTCTCCTTTAAAAATGCAATATTACGTGCCATTCCTAAATCCCTATGAGTAATTGGATTTTTACCATTATTTTCGTCAGTGATGCGAAAAACGAAACTTTCTAAAGTTTGTTGTAAAAAATAGTCTGATTCGGTTTTTGGCGTAAAATCACTCAATATTTTGTTTGAATAGTGCACTATTTTGGAACTAACTTTTTTATTATTTCTAAATAGCGCTGTCAGGCTTGTATCACTTGCTTTAGTTAAAGTAACAAAGAAATCTTGTTTTTCTTCATCTGTCAACACATTAACATTTTTCAAGTCTTCTTTAAAGTATTCTACAAATATCTCATTTTGAAAAGTCCAATCAAACCCTACAATCATTATCGAATCGCCTTTTTTATTTCTGTCATAAACATATTGATACAACTCATCCATTTCCGGAAGATTCAACTGACGATACATTGCTTTTTCTATATGAGAAGTCTTTTTGTCTTCCATAAACCTTTGGAAACCTTTGTACAATCCGTACATATTTCCTTCTATCGCAATAATTTTAAATTGTTTTTCTTCGATTAACTTCTTAATCAAATCAATTCGATATTTTGTTATGGTACTCTCTTGGTGTGTTGGATCACCAAGGCCTACAATACTAACATTATTTGGAAGTTGTTCCACAATTAAATCGTTTACTTTAAAGTCATTTTCTTGTGCTGCAACCAAATTAGTCACAAAAAAAAGGAAAGTAAGAAGTGTAATTTTTATATAATTCATTTTGAAAATATCTCTTTAAAAAAAGTCTTATTGAACTTCGTCTAGTTCTACTTTTAGATTATTGATGATAAACTCTTGTCGGTCGGGGGTATTTTTTCCCATATAAAACTCTAAAAGTTGTTCAATTGACATGGATTTATCAATCATTACAGGATCTAAACGGATATCTTCACCTATAAAATTCACAAATTCGTCTGGCGAAATTTCACCTAATCCTTTGAATCGGGTGATTTCAGGTTTTGGTTTTAATTCTTCAACAGCAGCGAGTCGTTCTTCTTCAGAATAACAATAAATGGTTTTCATTTTGTTACGAACGCGAAACAAAGGGGTTTGTAGAATATATAAATGTCCTTCTTTGATTAATTCTGGGAAAAATTGAAGAAAAAATGTAATCATCAACAAACGGATATGCATACCATCGACATCGGCATCGGTTGCTAATACTATGTTGTTATAACGCAAATCTCCTAAATCTTCTTCAATATTTAGTGCGGCTTGCAACAAATTGAATTCTTCGTTTTCGTACACAATTTTCTTAGTCATTCCGTACGTGTTCAACGGTTTTCCTCTCAAACTAAAAACTGCTTGAGTATTCACATCGCGCGATTTTGTAATGGAACCTGATGCGGAATTCCCTTCTGTAATAAACAAAGTACTTTCTAAATACCTCGGGTTTTTCACATCGGTTAAATGAATACGGCAATCGCGAAGTTTTTTGTTGTGTAAACTTGCTTTTTTCGCTCGATCCTTAGCTAATTTTCGAATTCCAGAAAGTTCTTTACGCTCGCGTTCTGCTTGTAAAATCTTACGCAACAATGCATCAGCAACTTCCGGATTTTGATGTAGAAAGTTATCTAAATTGGTCTTAACAAAATCATTGATGTACGTACGAACCGTAGGCGAATTTGGGCCCATATCGGTAGAACCCAATTTGGTTTTGGTTTGCGATTCAAAAACAGGTTCTTCTACCTTAATAGAAATCGCTGCAACTATAGATTTTCTAACATCAGCTGCTTCAAAATTTTTATTATAAAACTCTTTTACGGTACGAACCACTGCTTCTCTAAATGCTGCAAGATGCGTACCTCCTTGAGTGGTATTTTGTCCGTTTACAAAAGAATAATATTCTTCAGAGTACTGAGTTTTACTGTGAGTAATTGCAACTTCAATATCTTGTCCTTTCAAATGAATGATTGGATAAATCTGATCGTCAGAAGTTATATTTTCTTCCAACAAATCTTTCAACCCGTTTTCAGAGAAAAACTTTTCACCATTAAAAATAATCGTCAAACCTGTATTGAGGTAACAATAATTTTTGAGCATTCGCTCTATATATTCTTTTCGGTACTTATAGTTTTTAAAGATGGCTTCATCAGCAACAAACGAAACCTTGGTTCCTCTTCTTCTACTGGTTTCTGTCAAATCCTCTTCCTGAACCAAGTCTCCAGCAGAAAACACAGCTGCTTTTAGTTGGTTATCTCGTACAGATTCTACTTTAAAGAAATTAGATAAAGCATTGACCGCTTTGGTACCAACTCCATTTAAACCAACCGATTTTTTAAAAGCTTTGGAATCGTATTTTCCACCGGTATTCATCTTTGAAACCACATCGACTACTTTTCCCAGAGGAATTCCACGACCGTAATCACGAACAGTAACCGTTTTATCTCGAACAGTTACTTCAATGGTTTTACCGGTTCCCATCACAAATTCGTCGATACTGTTGTCGATAACTTCTTTAATTAGAATATAAATACCATCGTCGGGAGAAGAACCATCACCCAATTTTCCAATGTACATCCCCGGACGCATTCTGATGTGTTCTTTCCAATCTAACGAACGAATATTATCTTCCGTGTATTGTGTGTTTTGCTGCATAAATTAGTTTCAAAAAGTGTTGCTAATATACAAAGAATTAAGTGATTTATCAAGTTTCTATCCTTCTAATTTTCTTGAAATCTCTTCTTCAGTTTTTGCGAAATCAACCTCTTCTTCTTTTATAATAACACGCATAGAATAATCGTTTGGCTGAATTGGTTTTCCAAACATTTCGGAATAATTTTTTGTAAAAACAGCTCCAAAATACAAAATGATAGCAGAATAATAAACCCACACCAAAATAACTAAGACAGAACCTGCAGCACCGTATAGATCTAATTTTGAAGAATTTCCAAGATATAAACCAATTGCCCATTTACCAATCATAAATAGAATCGCTGTAAAAAGTGAGCCAACAATGGTTTCTTTCCAACCTAACTTTCCGTCTGGTAATGTTTTGAAAATAAATCCGAAAATGATAGTAACAATTACTAAAACGATTAAAGAATTAATTGTTGATGCCAAAAAGACCACATCACTATTAAAAATTTCTTGTAAATAATCGTACAGATATTGAATCAAGGTGTTGATTATCAAGCTAACTAATAAGATAAATCCTAACACGGCAATCATAGAAAAAGAAAGCAACCTGTTGATTATCATTCGTACGAACCCTTTTTTGGGCTTTGGTTTTAATTCCCAAATATAATTAATGGAACTTTGTACTTCTGCAAATATTCCAGAAGCAGAAAACAATAGCGTAACAAATCCAATAATGGTTGCAATACTTATATTATCAGACAGTTTAATGCTTTTTATGGCTTCTTGAATTTGAAGAGCTGCGCGCTCGCCCACCATGTTTTGGATTTGTAAAAAGAATTCACCGCGCACTGCATCTTCTCCGAAGAAATAACCTGCAGTAGAAATAATGAGTATCGCCAATGGAGGAATTGAAAAAATGGTATAATAGGATAAAGATGCACTGAATTTAATACAATTATCATCCATGAACTCCATCACTGAAGCCCATAACAACTTATAAATCGATTTGAACTTTTCTTTGAGCATATTTTTATTTTTTTGTATAATGATAAAAAATTCCTTTGTCCCAAAGTGTAAATAAACTAGCCTTTAATTTTGCAGCTTTTAAGGCATCGTTGGTCCAGGTATTACACGTGTAAAATATTGAATAACTGCCTTTTGCTTCGTAGAAAACATCGTCTAAACCATAATTCTGATCCGTGTCGATGAGTATGAATTCTTCGTTTTCAACATCAAAAGAGTTAGATATAAAGGCACATAAGATATCAAATTGTTTTTTAGTTACCTGAATTTCAACACAATCCAAATCATTTGCTTTCATTTGATGATAATAAGTTACATGCATTGCAGATTGGCTCAATCCTAAAGCTGCTTTTAATGCCACATTCATCTTTAAATCTTTCCACTCTGGAGTTTGTAAATAAAAACCTTTGTCTCCCCAACCAAATGCAACCCATTGTGGCTGAAAAGTCTTCCCCGGAGTTAACTCTGGATTTAACCAAAAACTCCAATCATATAATTCAGATTGGAATGGCAAAACCAAATCTGTGTGTACACCGTTGGTTAATAAATAAACCGTTATTGTTTGTTCTTCGGCTGAGTGTTGTTTTTTGTTTACAGGTATGTATGATAAAACTACTGTTGCCAATCCATAAAGAATCAACAGAAAAACAAAAATTAAAAGGTATTTGGTGATTTTAAGGAGAATTTTCAAAGCTTTTTTTCAATAAAAATACGTTTATTTATTGAATTTTGAAGAAAAAGCTCGTTTTTTTTGATAAGGTAAAACTATTAAGGGATGAAGTTGTACAATAAATAAAATGAGCACATCAAATAAAATTATCTGTACTAAAGAAATGCTCTCTTGATTTGCTGAAAACTTTTATCGGTGTGAATTAATTCATGAATAAAATGTTTTCTAAGTTTAGATAAATCATCATATATCAAATATTTAGCCCAATAAACTTCTGAATTTATTTCTCTAATTTTTTTCAATATTTTAGCAGCTTCCGAAGCGGTTTTTAAATGTTGAGTTGAAGTTGTAATACTGTCTTTATGGGAAATAAAAAAAAGGCCATCTTCTTGTTCTTCAATAAAATAAAGAGGCATTCTTTCGTTATTATCAAAAAAATGTTCCCAGCTACAATAACCCCAATAATTTGTTTGTTGTTTATGATCGATATTATCTAATCGCCAGCGACAATTTCCTACTCTTCCCCAATGATTAGAATACCTAAAAACACCTTCTTTCGTAAAAAAATACCGACTACCATGTTTACTTACATAATGCGGTTTTTTAAAGCCAGAAGGCAAGTCAGCTCTTTTAAAAACAGCAAAAGTATTTTTATGAAAAGTAAAACGATTGTACATTTAGAAACTATTCTTAAGCTAAATTTTGATGGTAAATTTATAATAAAAAAGCCGAATTTACATTCGGCCTAATCGTATTAAACATTGAAACGGAAGTGCATGACATCACCATCCTTTACAATATATTCTTTTCCTTCTACTCTTAACTTTCCTGCTTCTTTTACTTTTGCCTCAGAACCAAAGTGCACAAAATCTTCATATGCAATTACTTCGGCACGAATAAAGCCTTTTTCAAAATCACTGTGAATTACTCCAGCAGCTTGCGGAGCAGTATCACCTACATTGATTGTCCAAGCACGAACTTCTTTTACTCCAGCAGTGAAATAAGTTTGTAGGTTAAGTAATTTATAAGCCGAACGAATTAATTTTGAAACCCCAGGCTCGTCTAATCCCATGTCTTCTAAAAACAATTGTCGTTCTTCGAAAGTTTCTAATTCAGTAATATCGGCTTCGGTTCCAACAGCCAAAACCAATACTTCGGCGTTTTCGTCTTTTACCAATTCTTTTATTTGTTCTACATATTCATTTCCATTAACTGCCGCATCTTCATCAACATTACAAACATATAAAACTGGTTTACTTGTAATCAATTGAAAACCTTCAAACAAAACTGCTTCGTCTTCATTTGCTGGCACAACTGTACGCGCCGATTTCCCTTCTAATAAAACTCCTCTTATGCGCTCTAGAAGAGCTGTTTCTACTTGAGCTTCTTTATTTCCTGATTTAGCAGCTTTTTTGGTTTTATCAAGACGTTTTTCAACAGTTTCTAAATCCTTTAATTGTAACTCAATGTCGATTGTTTCTTTATCACGAACCGGATTTACATTCCCGTCAACGTGCACAATATTATCGTTATCAAAACAACGTAATACATGAATAATCGCGTTACATTCGCGAATATTACCCAAAAATTGATTTCCAAGACCTTCTCCTTTACTAGCTCCTTTAACCAATCCTGCAATATCTACAATCTCAACAGTAGCAGGTAAAACTCGTTCTGGTTTTACTAATTCCTCTAATTTTTCCAATCTCGGGTCAGGTACGTTTACAATCCCAATATTTGGTTCGATAGTACAAAATGGAAAGTTTGCACTTTGAGCTTTTGCATTGGATAAACAATTGAATAAAGTTGATTTTCCAACGTTGGGTAATCCTACAATTCCGGCTTTCATATTTTAATGTGTTTATATCTAATTTTGAAAGTGCAAATATATTGTTTTAAATTGAAAAAAATGTTTAAAATCATTTCAGGTGTATCTTTTTCAATATTAAAACATCTAAAGTTAGATTAAAAAAATAGTGTCGTGGTATTTAAATCTAAAAGAACAAGATTTGCACCAAAAAACAGTTGTATTTTTGAAATTTAAATTTCTAATTTATTTCGGATTACGTTATTAATGTTTTCCTGAGTCAATCCTACTTTCTTTAATGAATTCCATAAATCATCTTCGTCATTCAATAATTCAAAATAGATTTCTTTGCCGTGAATTTCAAGAACGTATTCACAAATAACAGCCGCAATCAAATAAGGAATAGAAGTCTCTTCTTCGAAATACAAGCGCTCGTATAAATCTTCCATGTGATGCTCTATTTGAAACGTTGGGTTTTGGATTAAGAAACGTTTCAACTTTTCTTTGTGCCAGGCATAATCAAAAGTTCCACTTCCAGCTAAAAAAGTTGCTAGGCCTTCATCGAAAAATGGTTTGATATTTGGAAACAAATTCATAGTGTAGATATGAACAATTTCATGTGTATACACTTCTGAATTATTTCCCGATAAAATAAAATTTCCGTGTTCTGCAAAACCTCCAGTATTTCCAACGTACATCATTGGGTTATAGTCAAATCCCTTCACTTCAAAAACTTCTTTAGGATTGATGCACGATATATAAATCAGCGGAATGGGTTGTGTATTGAAGAAATTACACAACATTTCTATATCTTTTTGTTGTTTTGAAACTTCTGCTTCATTTATCTTTTTTACAGGTGAAATGTAATAAGAAATACTTTCTTTTTTAAAATATTGCCACGATTCTAAAACAAAATCCTGATAACGACTTAATTTGATTTCATCGTTTATTTTAGAAGCAATAATATTGTAAATTACTCGTACTTGATTTTCATTTGTTTCTGTGTTATGTCCAATAAATGCGAGTTTAACAACCCATTGATTTACTTGATCGGTGGGAATAATCTCCATTAAAGTAGGTTGATAAAAATTCTTACCCAATCTGCCGTTTTCGATATTATAAAGATCGATATAGGGATACTTATATTTATCAAAATCTTGCTTTAACCAATATTTATTTTCGGCGTACGAGTCATTTTTTGTTTCTAAAAAAGCACGAACTGTAGAGATAACTTCTTTGATTTGTTCGTCATTTTGATTAATTGAAACAGAAACTGTAAGATGTAGATCTTTATCTACTTTTTGACCAAAACAACCAAAAACAACAAAAAAATTTAGAATTAAAAGTATTTTTTTCATGAACTTAAAGAATGTCTAAACTCCCTTTACCTTTTCTTAAAACTTCTGGCTCTGATCCGGTGAGATCAATAATGGTAGAAGCTACGTTATTTCCATAACCTCCGTCGATGACTGCTTCTACTTTTTGCTGCCATTTTTCAAAAATCAATTCAGGATCGGTTGTATATTCAATAACTTCGTCTTCGTCATAAATTGAAGTCGAAACAATTGGGTTTCCTAATTGCTTCACTAATTCTAAAACAATATTATTGTCAGGAACACGAATACCAACTGTTTTTTTCTTTTTAAATTCTTTAGGCAAATTGTTGTTGCCTTCCAAAATAAAAGTATAGGGCCCTGGTAAAGATTTTTTTAAAATTTTAAATGTTGGGGTGTCAATTTGTTTCACATAATCCGAGATGTTGCTTAAATCATGACAAACAAACGAAAAATTGGCTCTTTCTAGTTTCACGCCTTTTATTTTTGCAATACGTTCAAGGGCTTTCGTATTGGTAATATCGCATCCCAAACCATAAACGGTATCTGTAGGATAAATTATAAGTCCACCGTTTTTTAATATTTTTACTACCTTCTGAATCTCCTTTGCATTGGGATTCTCAGGATATATTTTGATAAATTCTGCCATAATTATTCTAAGATTTTTAGTTTTGCGAATCGCAATAATAATTTTTTAATTCCGCCGGTATCAAATTTTATTTCCGCTTTTTTATCTGCTCCAGCTCCCTCTAAGTTAAGAATTATTCCTCTACCAAAGCGTTCATGCATAATATTTTGTCCTTCTTTTAAATCTATATTATTGACTGAACTGATTGTTGAAGTAGTTTTACTGATTTCTCTCAACCTTCTAATGTCGTGATTTGGTTTTGGGCCTTCGTTCTCTTTCACCCATTTTGGTGGCGTTCCAGATACAGGTTTACTCTGACGCAGTTTTGATTTATCTACATCTCCAAAAATATCTGCGTTGATACTCGATTGATAACGGTAATTAGTTTCTGGCGGTGTTAAGTATTCTATGTATTGCTCATCAATCTCTTGAATGAATCGTGACGGATCACAATCAGAGAGTTTTCCCCATCGGTAACGTGACTGAGAGTAAGTCAAATAAGCTTGATGTTCAGCTCTTGTTAAAGCTACATAAAACAATCTTCGCTCTTCTTCTAATTCTGAACGCGTATTTACACTCATTGCACTCGGAAATAGATCTTCTTCCATTCCTACTACAAAAACAGTTGGAAATTCTAATCCTTTAGCCAAGTGAATAGTCATCAAAGCAACGCGATCATCATCACCTTTATCATTATCTAAGTCGGTTGCTAATGCTACATCTTCCAAAAATTCTGCCAGACTTCCATTTGCACCATCTACTTCTTTTTGACCTTCAACAAAATCTTTAATACCGTTTAATAATTCTTCAATATTATCTAAACGAGTAATTCCTTCTGGTGTACCATCTTTTTTAAGTTCTTGAATAAGACCCGTTTTCTTTACAACATAATCTGTCAAATAGTAAGCATCTTGTTTTTCACCTATAACTTGAAAGTTTTTTATCATGGTTACAAAGTCATTGATTTTATTTTTGGTGCCTGCCGTCAATTTTAAATCAATTTTATCGATATGTTCCATGACCTCGAAAATACTACGTTTATAATGATTCGCAGCCACATTAAGCTTTTCTACAGTCGTGGCTCCAATTCCTCTGGTTGGATAGTTGATCACACGCATAAAAGCTTCTTCGTCTTTTGGATTGACTACTAAACGTAAATAACACAATACATCTTTAATCTCTTTGCGTTGATAAAACGACAAACCTCCATAGATTCGATAGGGAATATCTCTTCTCCGAAGGGCATCTTCCATTGCGCGTGATTGTGCATTGGTACGATATAAAATAGCAAAATCACTATTGTTTTTTTGATATTGCATTTTCTCTTCAAATATAGTTGATGCCACAAAACGGCCCTCTTCTGCATCGGTAATCGAACGATGAATTTTGATTTTAGGTCCATCATCATTTGCGGTCCAAACAACTTTTTCTAGCTTCGTTTTATTTTTGTCGATAATAGTATTGGCCGCTTCTACGATGTTTTTAGTCGAACGATAATTTTGTTCCAATCGATAAATTTTCACATCATTAAAATCCTTTTGGAAGTTTAGAATATTGTTGATGTTTGCCCCTCTAAAAGCATAAATCGACTGAGCATCATCACCAACTACACAAATATTTTGAAATCGATCTGCCAAAGCCCGAACAATCATGTATTGTGAATTATTGGTATCTTGATACTCATCTACCAGAATATAGCGAAAACGATCTTGATATTTCAACAAAACCTCTGGAAAACGAACCAACAATTCATTGGTTTTCAATAATAAGTCATCAAAATCCATGGCTCCAGCTTTAAAACAACGCTCTACATAAGCTTGATACAACTCCCCTATTCTTGGTTTTTTTGCCATAGCATCGGCTTCCATAAGTTCTGGGTTGTTGAAATATGCTTTTACAGTAATCATATTGTTTTTGTAGTTAGAAATACGATTTGCAACTTCTTTTGGCTTATAAATATCTCTATCTAACTGCATTTCCTTGATGATTTGTCCGATCAATCGTTGGGAATCTTGGGAATCATAGATCGTAAAATTAGAAGGGTAACCCAATTTATCGGCTTCTGCACGTAAAATTCGGGCAAAAACCGAGTGAAAAGTTCCCATCCATAAGTTTTTAGCTTCGGAAGATCCAACAATTTTAGAAATACGTTCTTTCATTTCTCTAGCTGCTTTGTTGGTAAAAGTTAAAGCCAAGATATTGAACGCATCTACACCTAAACTCATTAAATACGCAATCCGTAAAGTAAGCACACGAGTTTTTCCCGAACCTGCGCCGGCAATGATAATCAAAGGTCCATTTTTTTGTAATACAGGCGCACGTTGTGCCTCGTTAAGTTGATCGATATATTTTTGCATAGTTCGTTTTCAAAAAAAACAAAGTTAACACTCATTAGATGAATCCACAAATATAAATTAGAGGAAGTAAACAAATTATAACAGAAATGTAAGCACATTTATTCTAAGAGTTTTTTTTTCTTATCACTATAGTTTTCAGTTCCATAAATGCTTCAATTTGAAATATCAAAAAATTTAAAAAACTAAAATAGTAATCCTAATGGTTACATCTAAAATCGATTTTAAATCATTGTTAAATGCCAAAATTGAAGTAAAAAAAACTTAAATTTGTAGAGTATTCAAGGTAAAAACAGACCGAAATGTTTCAAGAAAATAAAAAACTTCAAATTCCACCCGACGAAACTATTATTTGGAAATACTTAGATTTATCCAAATTTTTAGATTTATTGATGTCTGAAAGGATGTTTATGGCAAGATCAGATAAATTTGAAGATCAGTTTGAAGGAACATTTAGCGAACCCACTTACGAAGAAATCAAGAAATTATTAGCTGATAATCCAGAGTATTTAGACGCCTATAAATCTAAACGTAAAAACATGGTAATCAGCAGTTGGCATACTAATTCTTACGAAAGTTATGCAATGTGGCAAGTTTTCACAAAAAACAACGAAGGTTTAGCCATACAATCAACCATCGGCAGTTTGAAAAAGGCTTTGATTGAACCTAAAGCAGATCAATTTGTTGGCGAAGTAAATTACATCGATTACAAAAAAGAACACATCCCGTTTGATGATGATTTTTTCCCTTTCTTATTTAAGCGAAAAAGTTATCAATACGAACACGAAGTCCGGGTAATCACAGATGTAACTCATTTAAACATGAATGTAAACGAAGGAGTTAAGGTTTTGATCGACATTAATCAGATGATTGAACGCCTTTATATTCATCCTAAATCGGAAAATTGGTATAAAAAATTAGTCATTGAAGTTGTAGAGCGTTTGGGTTTTGAATTTATCATTGAAAAATCTGATTTAGAAAGCGATATTTTGATATAATCAATATCAAACCCTGCCTTTCAGAGCATTGAATACCCAGGCGATTGCAAAAAAACCAACACCAACTGCTCCAAATCCCCAACCTGCTACATCTGCGTATTTGTAGATGGCCAATCCAACTAAAATGCATCCCATTAAAATCATGATAACGGTAGCATATCCCAGTATTTTATTTTTGTTTAAACCCATTCTGATTCTTTTTTTAACTAAAAATCTTATCTAAAAATTTTAATCAACATTTCTTTTAATAGATCGTCGTGTGACATGGCATTTGCATTCACCCCTTTAGACTTTAAATCAATAATCCGAATTGCTTCAATAATTCCACTTACTTTTCTCATTGGATAATTTTTCACTGCAACTTGATAATCCCTCATTCCAAACTCTGGCACTTTAATATGCTGGGCAATTTCCTGAATTGAAGCACCTTTGTTTTTGTGAATAATTCCATGGTATTGCAATAAACGTGAGAAAAAATTATAAAGCATACCTAATGTTACTACCAAAGGTTTTTCTTTAGTATTAAATGTGAAATTTTTAGCGATATCAAAAGCTTTTACTTCGTTCCTATTTGCAATTGCAGTTACAAACTCAAAATTATTATAATCTTTACTTATTCCGATATTTTCTTCAATAGCATCGGCCGTAATTAAATTTTGATCTTTTAGAACAATTCGTAATTTGTCAATTTCATTTACAATTTTGCTTAAATCATTTCCTAGATACTCAGCCATCATCGAAAGTGCTTTAGGTTCTATTTGCATTTTGTGGCCAGTTACATAATCTTTAATCCAACCTTCAATTTGATAATCCCTAATTTTTTTACTTTCAAAAATTTCTACATCTGGTGATTTTGTAAGTGCTTTATACAATGCTTTTCTCTTATCTAGCTTTTTGTATTTGTAATCTATCACTACGATGGTTGTAGGTTGAATAGATTTTAGATAATCGGCAAATTGTTCAATGTTTTTACGAATCTCTTGAGCTTCGCGAACTACAAGCAATTTCCGATCACCCATAAAAGGATATTGACGCGCTTGTAACATCAATTCTGAAATTTCAATATCTTTTCCGTAAACAACAACCTGATTAAAATCCTTTTCTTCATCAGGAATTACATTTTTTATCAGAAAATTTGAAATATAATCGATATAAAATGGCTCTTCTCCCATCAAAAAATAGACAGATTTATAATCTCCTTTTTTTAAAGACGCCATAATCTTTTTGAGCTCGTTCATAAACTTTTGTTATTTTATATAGCTTTATTAAAACAAATGAATAAATTTGCTGTATGTGTGATTTGAATTTCCCTGAATTTCAATTTCGATTCAAAAGTAGTGAAAATAAATGGTTCATTTTTGATGAAATCCGTAAAAAACATGTTTTGTTAACCCCAGAAGAATGGGTTCGACAACATGTTGTCCGATTTTTAATCGAGATTAAAGGTTATCCAAAATCATACATCAATGTAGAAAAAATTGTGAAAATTAACGGTATGAACAAACGCTATGATGTGGTGGTTTTCAATCAAAAAGGCGGGATTTTTCTCTTGGTTGAATGCAAAGAACCCAATGTAGCAATTACTCAAGCTGTTTTTGACCAAATAGCAAGATATAATCGCAGCCTAAACGCCGAATATCTAATGGTTACAAACGGATTGAAACATTATTATTGTAAATTAGATTATATAAACGAAAGCTATCAGTTTTTAGCTGATTTGCCTTAAATTAGATATAATGAATAAGAAATTTGTATTTATAGGTATGTTAATTAGCGTTGTTCATACTTCTTGTAATAAAGATAAAAACTTGCTAAATACCAATCAAAACAAAGACACGATTACCGAAATCACTTATACCAATGATCCCGATTATGTACTTTCTAATAAAAATGCACAAGAATTAATCGAGCATTTAGAAAATGAACAGAAAGCACTGTTACAAAAATTAAAAATTGTTAATAGAAAAGAAGCAGAAGACTTATATCTAGAGCATTATAGAAAGGTGACTGTGATAGTTGATTCACTAAACAAAGCTGAAATCAATACGCTAAAATTGTACCATCAATTTCAAAATAACAAACCAGACTCTGTACTTCAAAAAGAGGAAATTTACGACAAAGTCAACCTTTATTTCCGAAAAATCGATTCCAATTTGTACGATTTTAGAATAAAGCCAGGATATTTCGCTAATTTATTTCAAAATAAGGTTTCTCCAGAGTATAGAGAATACATGAAGCTTCGTCATCAAGAACATACAAATGCTTATGAAGCCCAGCTTACAAACGAAAAAATCACTTTAGAGCAACATAGAGAATTGTTGATTTTATGGGAAAAATTCATCAACAAATACCCGAATTTTAAATTTATTGATTACGCAAAAAGATCATATACAGAACATTTAACTTTATACCTTTTTGGTTCATCAACAAATCCTACTTTTGAGATTTCGACAAAAAAATTATACGTTGAAAATGAACAAGAGTATATTTCGTTTATGAAAAAATACCCAAAAACCACTACGGCAGAAATTACTAAAGATTATCTAAAACATTTTTATGAAAACGATAAAAATTTTACTGCTGAAGAGTTTTATATCGACTTAAAAAATTACATCAAAAAAATTATTTCAGAAAAAGTTAAATAATGTCAAGTATTGCAGTTGTTTTGCTTAATTGGAACGGTCTAGAGCTGTTAAAAAAGTTTCTTCCATCGGTGATTCAACACACTACCGAAGCAAAAATTTATATTGCCGACAACGCCTCAACCGATGGTTCTAGAGAATTTGTTTCTTCACAATATCCAAATGTTAAATGGATTCAATTAGCTGAAAATTTTGGTTATGCCAAAGGATATAATGAGGCGTTAAAAGAAGTTGAAGAAGATATTTTATGTCTTATCAATACAGATATCGAAGTTTCTGAAGCTTGGTTACAACCTGTTTTAAAAATTTTTAATTCTAACAAAAGCATTGGTATCATTCAACCTAAAATACTAGATTATAACAAAAAATCACTTTTTGAATATGCCGGTGCAGCTGGTGGTTTCATAGATAAGTACGGCTTTCCATTCTGCAGAGGTCGTATCTTTGACAGCATTGAAAAAGACAACAATCAATACGATTCTGGCGAAATCTTTTGGGCATCAGGTGCGTGTTTCTTTGTTAGAAATTCTGTTTTTAAACAACTCAATGGCTTTGATGATGCTTTTTTTGCACATCAAGAAGAGATCGATTTTTGTTGGCGTGCTTTTAATCAAGACATTAAAGTTTATTATTGTGCAGAAAGCACTGTTTTTCATGTGGGTGGTGCTACTTTAAAAAAATCAAACCCTAGAAAAACATATTTAAACTTTAGAAATTCATTGATGATGTTGTATAAAAATCTACCTGTTGAAAATAGATTTTCAACTATTTTCTATCGATTGAGTTTAGACGGTCTTGCTGGAATTAAATTTTTATTTGACCTTAAACCTGCACACACTTTTGCTATTATAAAAGCGCATTTTTCTTACTATGCTCAATTAAATACTTTAAAAGGAAAATGTTCAAAAACGACTAAAACAAATTACTTTTATACCAATTCGATTGTTAAATCTTATTTTTGGAAAAAGAAAAGGCTATTTGGAGAGCTTTCATAGTTTTCTTTAGTTACAGAATTTCTCTTCAATCAAAACATTAATTCTTAGTTTATACAAATACAAAAACGGCTGTTCAAATTTTTGACAGCCGTTTTGTATATAAGTAAATCTTTCAATTTTATTTTAAAAGCATTACTAGCTTTATCTCAATTTCGAAATTACTCCAGAACCAATTAATTCTTCTCCTATGTGCCAAGACACAAATTGTCCTTCGGTTACCGCAGATTGTGGTTCCTCAAAACGTACAAACATCCCCTTTTCTGTTTGATATAAAGTAGCTTTTTGCAAAGGTTGTCTATATCGTATACGAGCGGTAATCTCGAGAGATGCTCCGTTTTCCAATCTTAAATCTTCACGTATCCAATGAATTTCGTGTGGTTTAACCAATAATGACTTTTGAAACAATCCAGGATGACTACTGCCTTGACCTGTATAGATACTGTTTTCATTTACATCGGTATCAACGATAAAGAGAGGCTCAATAGTTCCACCTACATCCAAACCTTTTCTTTGACCAATTGTAAAATAATGCGCACCATTATGTTCGCCTACTTTCTTGGCCATTTCTGGAGTATACTGAATCGAAGTTGCTTCCCAAACTAACTGTTCTTCAAAGGAATTAAAAACAGGCTGATCATTTTGATACACTTCATGATCTTTCGAAACTTCGTAAATAGTTCCTTTTTTTGGTTTTAATTGTTGCTGAAGAAATTCAGGCAAACGTACTTTCCCAATGAAACAAAGTCCTTGTGAATCTTTTTTCCCTGCGGTAACCAAATCATGTTTCTTCGCAATTTCTCTTACTTCGGTTTTTAAATAATCCCCTATTGGAAACAAAGCCTTAGATAATTGTTCCTGAGATAATTGACATAAAAAATAAGACTGATCTTTAGTATTGTCTTTACCTGCTAAAAGTCGATAAACTTTTTCTCCGTTGATTTCGATTGTTTCTTTTCGACAATAATGACCTGTTGCTACAAAATCTGCTCCCAGATCCATAGCAATTTTCATGAACGCATCGAATTTAATTTCACGGTTGCAAAGCACATCAGGATTTGGAGTACGTCCGTTCTTATATTCATTAAACATATAATCAACGATACGTTCTTTGTACTGCTCACTTAAGTCTACAGTTTGGAAGGGTATTCCTAATTTTTCTGCTACAAGCAATGCATCATTACTGTCTTCCAACCACGGACATTCATCGGATATTGTGACCGAGTCGTCGTGCCAATTTTTCATGAACAAACCAATAACTTCATAGCCTTGTTCGATGAGCAATTGTGCAGCAACACTGGAATCAACTCCTCCTGAAAGTCCAATAACTACTCTTTTTTTCATGTTCGTAAAATGAAGTACAAAGTTACAACAAAAATAAGAACTTCTTAAAGCCTCATTAAAATCAATTTTCTTGATTAAGATTTTTTAGATTGCATCAACTTTCCGTCAACATATTCGTCTTGGTCAATGATTTCACCCTCTGCATTCCTAATGATGATTGGGCCATCAAGAACTCCTTTCTTGTATTGAGTCTCTTTTATTTTTACACCATTTTCTGCGTACTGAACAGAAATTCCATCTTCAATTCCGTTCTTATATTCAATTTCTTCTGAAAGATTTCCCGAAGGATAATATACTTTTTTCATTCCGTGAAGCTGATCATTTTTATAGGGTTCTTCAGCCATGATACTCACTCCATCAAAGTGATAAGTAATCCAAATACCTTCTTTCTTTTTATTGATGTAATTCCCCTCGGACATTTTCTTTTTTCCGTTGTAAAATATCGTAAAAACGCTTCCGTCTTGTTTAAACTCTTTTGTAGCTACTAATTTCTCAACTGGTTCATCAGCATAAAACTTGAAAACACCTATTTCTTTTCCATTTTTAAAAGAGCCTTCATATCGAAGGTGATTGGTTTGTGGAAAATATCCAATCCAAGCTCCTTCGCGTTGTCCTTGTGCGTTGACTCTATTGATGTCTTGCGCATAAATTGCTGTTGTTAATAATGTAAACGCAGCTATAATATATCTTTTCATTTTAATATGTTTCTAATTTGTTATGTTGATCTAATTTTTTGTTTCAAAATTAAACGTTCTAAACGATAAACAACAATTTTCTTGCCAAACTTTAATAAATAATCTGTGCCAATTCAAACCAGTTGTGATCTAAAACCATATAAGTAATTCATGTAGCATTAAACCTAAAATTTAAGAACATTTAGTTTATACTGAAGAAATGAATTAAAAAAAAATAAAAAAACCTTAATAATCAGATGACTATCAAGGTTTTTAAAAAATAACTATAATTAATTATTTCAAATCAAATTTATACATTGCTCCACCAAATACCTGGAAACCTTGGGCTTCGTATTGGTTAAAACGATAATAATTTTGATTAAAAATATTGTTACCCTTCAAAAAGATCATCCATTGTGAAGAAGGTCTGTATCCTACTGTTAGATTAAAATCAACAAAATCTTCAATTTTTGTATCATCAAAATAAGTTATTACTCCACCAATTTCTTGTGGTTGAACATAATCAAACCGCTGACCTATATAAGCAAAATTCAAATCAGTAAACCATTGTTTATTGAAATTTATTAACACGTTAGCATTTATTTTAGCTTGAGGTAAGTGAAAAGCATTTTCATAATTTTCTGCCTTGTAATGATTATAAGTTCCAGATAAATTAATCGTTACATCGTCTGAGAATTCAAAATTTAAAGCACCAAAAGCATAGTATGTTTTAATTTGATCATATAGAAGTCCAAAAGAATTCCCATATTGGAAGCCTAGTCTGTTTGACAAACCAGCTTCTAATGGATTAATACTGAACATTGCTTTATCGTCTTCGGCTTTATAACCAGCCTTGATGTTGTAGGAAATATTATGATACAATTTTCCTCTCATTCCCAAATACAAATCATAAAGTGTTTTTGTTGGATTCAATTCCAAATCTGGGGCTACAAAAGGATTTTCTTCGGCCAAATCTGCATACGAATTTTGTTGCACACCTCCCACTGCACCAGCATAAGCTTGTACAATATCTTTAACCAGAACATAGTTGGCTTTAATCATTGGATAAACAACTACCGAATTGTTTTCAACACCATTGTTCTTTCCTAAAATATAAGTCAATCCTGCTCCTAATTCTAAAGAATAATCTGTGTTAAAAAACTTTATACTTGGATTCAAGCTTAAGTTAAAGTTACTATTCTTATTATTCTGATTTACAAGATAATGATTTGAAAAAGATGTATTCAAATAATCTGCTTCAACGTTGACGTGAACTTTAGTTTGGTTGGGTAAATTTATATGAAACTTTGGATTCAAAACCAACCTACTTTCCTTTGAATCAAAATCATCCCAAAAATATTTATAAGTGACATCCATCTTTTCAAAAGCTTTGGTATAACTTTCATAGGAAGCACTTAGATGTACATCATTAAATTTGTGATTTGCATCAATTGTATTTAAACTAAAATCAGAAGAATTAAAATTTTCTGGAGTTCCGTACCAATTGTATTTGGAATCCATAGCTCCAAATTGAGCTTTCCATTGATTGTCGTTATTTTTTTGTCCAAAATTAAAATCTAAAGATGTTTTTCTAAAGTCATCATCAAAATACAGACCATCAATACCACCATCTGATGAAATATGTTTAAACAAACCTCCAAGATACATATTGTTTGATCCAATGTGTTCTACAATTCCCAATTCTGCTCTTAATGTACCATAATTCCCGTATCCAAGTAGCGCATAATTATTATAAAAATGTGCTAATGAATCTGAATTAACTCGAGCTGCTGCTCCTTTTTCAGGTGTAAAAGTTGAAGCCACAGGAACTGAAAAAATTGTATAATCAATTTCTCTTCTTTGGTTCAAGTCTTCATCATTGATTAATGGGTTGTCGTTTATTTTGAAAACATCGCTCAATGTAGCTTGATAATCTGATACAATGGTTACTTCTTCTTTCCCAACTTCACTTTTACTTGGTTGATTTTTATCGTCTTGCGCCATTACATCCTGTGTCATGAATGCCGCTAATATCGAGATACTATATAAGTACTTTTTCATAACTAATTATTTACCGATGAATTACGTTTTGCTTCTTCTGCTTTGATTTTGTTTAACTCAGTTTGTGCTTCATTGACCACTTCTGGATACTCTTTTGCGCCACTGATTACGTTTTCTAAAACATAAGTTGCCTGATAACTATCGTTGAGTTGATAAAAGTTTTTAGCAAGTAGAATCAGACTTTTTGCACTATAATATTTATATGCAGAATAATCCTTCACTACTGCTTCTATCAATTTATTTGAATCCTCGTAAGCTTTGTCGACATGTTTAAAATAAGCTTCATGATACAAGGCCTCAGCTTTTAATTCGCCCGAACTAATTTTATTAAGTTGTTCGTACAATTTTTTTGCTTCGTTAAGATTATTATTTTTCATTGCGACTCTCGCACTAATTGCAGTTGCATCTGTTTTGATTCGTTGATCAATTTTAGTGTTTTTCATCAAAATCTCCGCGTATTTTGAAGCTGTTGCTATGTCGTTGTTTTCATAAGCAATTTTCATCAAATTAGATTGTGCAAAAAGCTTATTCGTGTCATTACTGGCATTATTCTCCAAAAGACCCAATACTCGAATCGTGTTTGAATCGTCCTTCGCATTGATATAAATAGTGGATAATCGGAGTAAAGAAGGTTCCGTATATTCGGTTTTTCCTCTTTTCAAGACGCTTTCATAATGGGTTTTAGCTTCATTTGTTTTGCTTTCTTGGAAATAAATTTCAGCAATATTGTAATGAGCTTTGGTTGCGTGTAATCCGTTTGGATATGTTTTCAGATAATCATTGAGCGCATCCAATGCTTTAGGCAAATTTTTAGATCTTAATTGATAATCAACCGCACTATATAAATCATTTTCCAATTCGGTTGTAGAAATATCATAAAAACCTAAAGACTGAACCCAAGAAGCAATTTCACCTGATTTTCCAATTTGAGCTGCTGTATCTCTAGCATTGTTAACCGCTGTAATTGCGTCATTAGAACCAGGGAATTCTTCGGCTACTTTCTTATAACACTCAATTGCTTTTTCTTTTTCATCTATGTGATAATAAGCCAATCCCTGACGTAAAAGAGCTCTGGAAACAAATACAGAACGTGGATGTTCTTTTAAAAACTCTTCAAAAACTTGAATTGCTTTTTGATGCTGTTCAAGTACAACATAGGTACTTCCCAATTCAAATTGAGCATCATCTAACAAACTAGAGTTTTTATAAGTAGTTATAAACTTGCGAAGTTCTTCAATTTTTGTTTCACTTCTATCAACAAAACCGTAAGCCAAAGCTTTTTGAAAAGCCGCATAATCCTTGTAAGTAGAATTAGAGCTTAAAACAGTATTATAGCTTTCCATTGCTGGCCAGTACTGTTTACTTGCAAAATAACCATCAGCCAATCGTAGCGTGGCATCAAGTTTTTTAGCCGCATTGCTTGAACTGTTGATATAATTTTTAAAATGAGTAATGGCGTCGGTGAAATTATTTTGCTTATAAGCAGCATATCCCAAATTATAGGCGACACTACTATATTCTGGGGTGTTTTTAGCTTGAGGCAAACGAGAGAAAGTAGTAAATGTTTGATAAGCTTCACTAAATCGATTTAAAGCGTATTCGCTTTCACCTCTCCAATAGGTTGCGCGGGCAACAAATCTATTATCGCTTCTTTCTGCTATCGATTTATTAAACAATTCATTAGCAGCGAAATATTTTCCTTCGTTGAACAATTCCACTCCTCTATAAAACGTTACTTTTTGATAAGCAGCTTTATTCAAAGGAGTACGATTTGATTCTAGAATTTCTAAAGCAGCACTGAAATTTTTGGTAGAAATATAAGAATCCACCAATAAATTATTCATTTCTTCTTTGTAAGGGCTTTCTGGATATTGCTCTAAAAAATCTGTAATAACCTCTGGAACACTTCGATATGGATTTCCAATATCGTAGCTTAGTTTGGCATAATTCACAAAAGCATCTTCTTTGATTTGAGTAGAAAACGACATCTCAGACGCGTTTTTAAACGCATTAAGTGCTTGAGTTTTTTGGTTTAACTTTAAATAACTTTCCCCTAAATGATAGTAAGCATTTTGGGCAACTGCGTCAGAACCGTCAACAATTTTATTAAATTCTGATACCGCTTTTGCGTATTCTTTCTGTTGATAATACGAATAACCTAATTGATAAAAATCGGCATTGTTCCATTTGCCTTTCTTACCTTGATAATCCATTAAGTACGGCAAAGCTTTGTCGTACTGCTTAAGGTTAAAGTAACCTTCGCCGATGATTTTTGATAATTCAGACTTCTCAATCTCATTCGATTTTGGAAGTTGTTTTAAGCCTTCTTCGATTGCTAAATTAAAATTTCCAGATTTGAAATGCATGTCGGCCTGGTAATAACCCATGCGTTCTTGATATTTATCAATTGAAGCAACCTCTGAAAAGTATTTCTTCGCTCCTTCGTAATCATTGTTTGCATAGGAAATATAGCCTAAATAATACTTGGCTTGCTCACCATATTCACCATTTAAATCGACTTCTTTAAATAGATTACTCGCATTTGAGTATTCTTTCTTATGAAAATATCCGTAAGCTTTTTGGAAATTGAATCGATCTTTTTGATTTGGGCTTAAAATGGCTTCGTTTACCTTTTCGGCGTATTGCAGAGATTTAGTATAGTTTGCCTGTGAAAAATAAAAATTGCTAACATCTATGTAAGCTTGTGCTTGTTTCGCACTAGTAGGATATTCGTAAATGAATTGATTGATTTTCTGCTCTGCACCTTCCTGACCTAATCTAATAGCACAATTAGCACTGTAGTAGGCGCTTTCGGCTTGAATTTCATCGCTTGCACCCTCCAATTTCACTTGATCAAACAGCATCTGAGCCACAGCATATTGCTGTTCGTTAAAAAGCTTTACAGCCTTGTAAAAATCTTTATTTTCTTGCGTATATACATAGGATTGCTGCGCTTGTATGGTGAAACTACCCAATAAAAACGACAGGTATAAAAAATGATTCGGTTTTCGCATTTTACAACTATTTTTTGTGAATCAAATATATGAAAAATATGTATGAATATAACGTCTTAGTTAACAATTAATTGTTTGAAACTAAGAAATAATTTTAAAAAATTAGCGAAGTAGAGATCAAAGAATTTATCTCATCTTTTACCTCTATAATTTCGCTATTTATAATAAAAAATAAAATGGACAAAGTTTATTAAAACTATTGCCATTCTTTGGTTTCGTTGAAAATATGAGTTAATATTTTTTCGTCTTCTTCGGTAAAGTCTACTTTTCTTCTCGCCATAACAATTTTAGCAGTCTCAAAAGCTTTTTTAGGTAAGTAGGCTTGAACACCTTGTGCACCACCCCATGCAAAATTTGGAATGTAATTCCTTGGAAATCCGGCACCAAATACGTTCGCGGAAACTCCTACAACTGTACCTGTATTAAACATAGTATTAATACCACATTTACTATGATCCCCCATCATTAAACCACAAAATTGTAAACCAGTATTTACAAAACGCTCGGCTTCATAATCCCACAACTTCACAGATTCGTAATTGTTTTTAAGATTGGAATTATTTGAATCAGCACCAATATTACACCATTCACCTAAAACCGCATTTCCTAAAAACCCATCGTGTCCTTTGTTGGAATAGCCAAATAAAATCGAGTTGTTTACCTCGCCTCCAACTCTACAATGAGGGCCAACAGTAGTAGCACCATAAATTTTAGTTCCCAACTTCAGTTGGGCGTGTTCTCCTAAAGCAAAAGGTCCTCTAACTACCGAACCTTCCATTATTTCTGCATCTTTACCAATATAAATTGGACCAGTAGTTGCATTTAAAATACAGAAATTCAATACTGCACCTTCTTCTATAAAAACATTTTCTGCTCCCAAAACTTGAACTGTTGAAGGAATCGGTTGTGAAACACGATCTTCTGTAATCAACTCAAAGTCAGAACGAATAGCCTCATCATTTTTTTCGAATAAATCCCATGAATGCTCTATTCGAAGTAGTTCTTCATTAAAATCAATTAGCTCATATTCATCAAAATCCACTTCCTCTTGGTCGTTTGTTGTGAAAAAAGCAATGATTTCATCTTCTTTCACTATGGCTTGCATCGGTTTTAAAAAATCAATTTTTTCAACCAAGGAAGCAGACGGACAAAACGATGCGTTAATCATGATGTTTTGCTCTAATTCAACCATAGGAAATTTCTCAGAAAGATAATCTTCAGTAATTGTAGTTGTAGTTGTACCAAGATATTTTTCCCATTTTTCTCTAATAGTTAAAATACCTATTCTAAGATCGGCAACTGGCCTAGTAAAAGTAAATGGAAGTAAGGCAGTACGTACATCTCCATCGTATAATATATAGTTCATTTTCTGTTTTATTTAGCTCCTAAAGGTACAAAGTTTTTAAACAGCAACGTTTTTGTTTTATATTTTTTTTACAATAAAAAAGCTTCACATTTCTGTGAAGCTCTGTTATGAATAATAGAAACCAAAAAATTATTTTTTGAATTTCGCGTATTTCGTTTTAAATTTATCGATACGTCCTGCGGTATCAATAAGTTTAGATTTACCTGTATAGAATGGATGCGATGTACGCGAAATCTCCATTTTATAAAGTGGGTATTCTACGCCGTCAACATCAATTGTTTCTCTTGTATCAACTGTTGATTTTGTGATGAATACGTCCTCATTAGACATATCTTTAAACGCTACTAATCTGTAATTTTCTGGGTGAATACCTTTTCTCATGATAAATCTGTTTTTTTAATAATGGCTGCTGCTTGTTCTGATGCTTTTATTTTTCAAAAAGGTATAAACAACACAGTAGCTTTTTAATTTGACAATTTGTTTATGCTTTTTTTCAGAATGCAAATATAAAACTTATTTTCGAAAATCAAACTTTTATATTATTTTTTTTATTCTTCTAATCAGAGGGATTTTTTCTATATTTGTAGGATTTTCAAAGTTAACTCTATGAATGCGATCAGCAAGAAAACCGGCGTATTTTTCGGTTTCGTATTGGCATTTTATTACGTTGTTGCCAATGTGATTTCGTTTTTTTACGACGCCACCCTCTTTACCAAACCTATTTTTGGTGTTTTTAATATGGCTACAGTTTTGGCTCTAGGCGTTTTATGCGTTTGGATTACCAAAAGAAAGCTAAACAACCGACTGACCTTTAAAAATGGTTTTTCTGCTTATTTTATCATGATTTGCATCGGTTTACTTATAAACCAAATAACCATATTTATATTGTTTAATTTCGTGAACCCTGAATTTAAAGAAATCAACAATCAATTAATGTTAGAGATGGCACACGCAAATCTTATTGCTCTTGATTTAGAACCAGAAGTCATTGAAGAACAAATGGCAGCTGCAAGAGCCATAGATAACTTTGCTGTTAAAAACTTGATTTATAGTCTTGCGGGAAGCCTTTTAAGAGGTTCTTTAGCAGGTTTATTGATTGCACTTATTTTCAAAAACCAATCGGAAGTTGTAGTACCAAAAAATTAACCTCATGCAAATTTCTGTCCTAATTCCCTTGCTAAATGAAGAGAAATCACTTCCTGAATTACATCTTTGGATACAGCGAGTAATGCAAGAAAACAATTTCTCTTATGAAATCATCTTTATCGATGATGGCAGCAACGACGATTCTTGGAACGAAATAGAAAACTTACAACAAAAGGATCCTAGTGTAAAAGGCATTCGTTTTCAAAAAAACTTTGGAAAATCTCAAGCATTACACGCTGGTTTTGCCATTGCAAAAGGAGATGTTGTGATAACTATGGATGCCGATTTACAAGATAGTCCTGACGAAATTCCTGAGTTATACCATATGGTTGTAAATCAAAATTATCATTTGGTTTCAGGTTGGAAGAAAAAAAGATACGATTCAATCATCGCTAAAAACCTTCCTTCAAAATTATTCAATTGGGCTGCACGTGTAACTTCTGGCGTGAAGCTACATGATTTTAATTGTGGACTTAAAGCTTATAAAAACGAAGTTGTGAAAAACATCGATGTTTATGGCGAAATGCATCGCTACATTCCTGTTTTGGCTAAGAATGCAGGCTACACTAAAATCGGTGAAAAAGTAGTAAAACATCAAGCTAGAAAATACGGCGTATCCAAATTTGGAATGAGTCGTTTTATCAATGGTTTTTTAGATTTAATCACTATTTGGTTTTTGTCGAAATTCGGAAAAAGACCCATGCACTTTTTTGGCGCTTTAGGTGTTTTAATGTTTATCGTTGGTTTTTGTAGCACATTATTTATCGGGATATATAAATTATACAAATTATCAATGGGTCAACCGGCGATTTTAGTTACAAGTAACCCTTGGTTTTACATCGCATTAACCGCAATGATATTAGGAACTCAATTGTTTTTAGCTGGTTTCTTAGGCGAAATTATTTTGCGAACCAAAAACAACGAAGCTAGATATCAAATTGCTGAAGAATTAAACTTTTAAAAGAAATAAACGAATACATGGATATTCCAAAAGATATATTATTAAAAGCGAACGCTTGGATTCAAGCGCCTTTTGACACAGAAACACAAGAAACTGTAAAAGAACTTTTAACTTCTTCACCGAAAGAATTAGAAGATGCTTTCTATAAAAATTTAGAATTTGGTACCGGAGGAATGCGCGGCATTATGGGCGTAGGAACCAATCGCATCAACAAATATACTTTGGGTAAAAATACGCAAGGTTTGTCGCAATACTTAAAACAAAGTTTTCCTAACGAAGAAATAAAAGTTACGATTGCTTACGATTGCCGCCATAACAGCGATACGTTAGCAAAAGTGGTTGCAGATGTATTTTCGGCAAACGGAATCAAAGTATTTTTATTTGAAGAATTACGACCTACACCAGAATTGTCCTTTGCAGTTCGTTATTTAAATTGTCACGCAGGAATTGTATTAACCGCTTCTCACAATCCGCCAGAATACAACGGTTACAAAGTATATTGGCAAGATGGCGGACAATTGGTTCCACCGCAAGACAAAGAAATCATCGATTTAATCGAAGGTTTAAATTATGAAGATATTCGTTTTGAAGCAAACGAATCGATCATTGAATACATTGGTGCTGAGATTGACGAAGCTTTTGCACAATCTGCAGTAGATAATGCAAGTTTCAACATTCCGCAAGAAGCAAAAGATCAATTAAAAATTGTTTATACATCTTTACACGGAACTTCTATAAAATCGATTCCAAATGTTTTGGCAAAAGCGGGTTATACCGATGTAAATATTGTAAAAGAACAAGCCGAACCTAATGGCGATTTCCCAACTGTAAAATCTCCAAATCCAGAAGAACCTGAAGCACTGAAAATGGCTTTAGAATTGGCTGAACAAACAAATGCAGATATTGTCATTGGAACCGATCCAGATTCTGATCGTTTAGGAGTTGCTGTTCGCAATACCGAAGGTAAAATGGTTTTACTAAGTGGAAACCAATCAATGGTAGTAATGACCGCTTTCTTATTAGAACAATGGAAGCGAGCTGGAAAAATAGAAAATCGCAAACAATTTATCGGATCTACTATAGTTTCAACGCCAATGATGTTGGCTTTAGCAGAAGCGTACGATGTAGACTGCAAAGTAGGATTAACAGGTTTTAAATGGATTGCGAAATTCATCAAAGATTTCCCTGAACAAGAATTTATTGGTGGTGGTGAAGAAAGCTTCGGGTTTATGGTGGGCGATAAAGTTCGCGATAAAGACGCTGTAGCTTCTACTCTATTGGTTTGCGAAATTGCAGCAATTGCAAAAGCGGCTGGTTCATCGTTATATCAAGAGTTATTAAACCTTTATGTAGATTACGGATATTACAAAGAACACTTAATTTCTATTACCAAAAAAGGAAAAGATGGCGCAGAAGAAATTGCAAATATGATGACGCAATTACGCAACCAACCTTTGAAAGAAATTGCTGGTGAACGTGTGGTTTTTATCGAAGATTATCAAAGTTCTGTTGCTACAAATTTATTTAGTAACGAAACTGAACCTTTGTTTTTACCAAAATCGAATGTATTGATTTATTATTTAGAAGATGGTTCTAAAATTTGTGCACGTCCAAGTGGAACCGAGCCAAAAATCAAATTCTACTTTAGTACAAACACAATAATTGAATCTGTAGATGAAATTAAAGATGCGGACGATTATTTACAACATAAAATCGACCAAATCATAAACGATATGAAGTTGAACTAATGGATGATAATTTAAAAAAAATACTTCCTTACGCTAAGAAATACAAATCTAACGTAACAGGTAATATCTTTTTTAATGTTCTTTACGCCTTGTTTGGAACATTAGGAATGGTGTTTATTATGCCTGTTCTTTCTGTGTTATTTGATGAAGAAAGTAAAGAAGTTATTGAATTACCAAAATATGAAGGTTTTTTTACCGCTATAAGTAATTGGAAAGAATACATTACCTATTATGTAAATCAATTTTCGCAAGATTACGGTGTGCAATATGGATTAATGTTTACTGTTGCAATCGTTCTTGTTACGTTTCTACTTAAGAATTTATCCAATTATTTAGCGCTTCAAAATTTAACCAAATTAAAGAATGGCGTTTTACGCGATTTGCGTGAAAAAATGTTCAATAAAATTGTAAATCTTCCTGTTTCGTATTATTCAGAAAAACGAAAAGGAGACGTAATGGCGCGAATGTTAGGAGATGTTAACGAAGTTCAGAATTCATTTTTTATGATTTTGGAACTTATCGTTAAAGAACCCTTAACCATTATATTTTCGCTTGCTGCGATGATTTCAATAAGTTGGAAACTAACGGTTTTTGTACTTATTTTTATTCCTGTTTCCGGATTGATTATTTCTAAAATAGGAAAATCATTAAAATCTCAATCTACAAGAGCGCAACAAGAAAATGGGTATTTAATTTCGATTACAGAAGAAACACTATCGGGTTTAAAAGTTGTAAAAGGTTATAATGCTGAAAATTTCTTTGCTAAGACTTTTAAAAATTCTATTGACCGTTTGTACAATCTAACGAACAAAATCGCCAAGAAAAACAACTTAGCTTCGCCTATGAGTGAATTTATGGGAATTGTAGTTATTGGTATTTTACTCGTTTACGGTGGTAATTTGGTTTTAGTAGATGGTTCGCTAAAAGGCTCTGATTTTATCGCATACATTGGTTTGGCTTACAACATACTTACGCCTGCAAAAGCTATTTCGAAAGCTTCTTATCAAGTGAAAAATGGTATGGCAGCGGCAGAACGTGTTTTTGAAGTTATAGAAACGCCAAACGTTATTAGAGATACCGAAACTTCTGTAACTCTTGATACCTTTAAAGATGTAATTTCTGTAAAAAATGTTACGTTTTCATACGATGGAGAACGCGACGTTTTAAAGAACTTTAATTTAGAAATTCCAAAAGGAAAAACTGTTGCATTAGTTGGTCAATCGGGATCTGGAAAAAGTACGATTGCCAATTTATTGATGCGTTTTTACGATGTTGAAAATGGTACTATTGCTATCGACGGAACAAATATAAAAGACATTAAATTGGTTTCTTTACGAGATCAGTTAGGTTTGGTTACGCAAGATAGTATTATGTTCAACGGTAGTATTGCCGACAATGTGAAAATCGGAAAACAAGACGCCACAGAAGACGAAATTATTGATGCGTTGAAAATTGCGAATGCTTACGAATTTGTGCAAAATTTACCTCAAGGTATTCATACCAATATTGGCGATGCAGGAGGAAAATTGTCAGGCGGACAAAAACAGCGTATTTCTATTGCAAGAGCGGTATTGAAAAATCCACCAATTATGGTTTTAGATGAAGCTACCTCAGCTTTAGATACCGAGAGCGAACGCTTGGTACAAGATGCTTTAGAAAAAATGATGGCCAACAGAACATCAGTAGTTATTGCACACCGATTGTCTACTATTCAAAAAGCCGATGTTATTGTGGTAATGAACCGTGGCGAAATTGCCGAACAAGGTACACACGATGAATTACTGGCTAAAAACGGAACGTATGCAAAATTAGTTTCATTACAATCATTTGAAAATTAACATCTTAAATATTTAAATACAAGAATCACTCCATTTGAGTGATTTTTTTTACATTTATAATTATTGTTTATCGATAATTTATATATCTTTGTCGATATTTAATTATTGAAATTCAAATTATGAGAACATTAAACATTTTAAGATTCATTTTAAAAATCACGCTTTTCTTTTTAGTCCTTGCTATTCCCGTTTACTTAATTGGAACTATTTTTATTATATCGGACATTGAGAATGAAATAAAAACATTCGAACTATTTAATACTATTTATCAAACAAGTGAAAACAAGTTATTTTTAAGTTTTATATTACTTCTTTATTTTTTAACTTTTACAGCAAATGTTTTCGGAATCTATCTATTTCAGAAAACGCTTAAATTTTTTTACAAAATGGATTTTTTCAATCAAATCATCATTAAAAATTTTAAAATAATAGGTTATACTTTTTTAGCTTCTTATCTTATTGTTGAAGCCCTTCGTTTCATAGAGTTTGATTCCATTGTTTTTTTTAACAACAATCAAATATCAGCTTTTGCAAATAGTTTGCAAACCCCGATTAATGGTTTCATTATAGGCTTGTTCTTTTTGATTTTAAGTAAGGTCTTTCACATTGCTAAAATTCAAAAAGAAGAAAACATTGAACTAAAACAAGAAAACGAATTAACGATATAAATTATGAATAGTACAAAATCAATGCTGTTTTAGCCCCCTAAAAAGTCGGACAGGATTATAGTTAAATAAATATAATAATTTTGTCAGACATGAAACAAAGAAAATTTACAAACGAAGAAAAGGTTAGGGTTTTAGAGGAAGCCTCAAAAA